>Ga0302314_10000291_pt1 | contig 90849 bp, 92 predicted proteins | sample III_Palsa_N2_3_FD_200533 | JGI IMG/M metagenome (GOLD analysis project Ga0302314, IMG submission 200533) | Peat permafrost microbial communities from Stordalen Mire near Abisko, Sweden - III_Palsa_N2_3 | ecosystem: Environmental > Terrestrial > Soil > Palsa > Peat permafrost | place: Sweden...
ATCCCGGGGGAGGGGCAATGGCGGCCTGGACCGACCACCAGCGAAATTTTTTCCTGGCCCGCCTGGCCGAGAGCGGCAATGTCAGCGATGCGGCGCGTTGGGCTGCCGTCTCCCGATCCGGCGCCTATGCGCTGCGCCTGGCCGACGAGGAATTCGCGCTCGCCTGGGCCGAGGCGCAAGGCCAGGCGGTCGATGCGTTGGAGCTGGAAGCGCGCCGGCGCGCGGTCGACGGCGTCGAGCAGCCGGTCTTGTACGCCGGCAAACCGGTTCACGACGAATCGGGCGATCCGGTCACGGTGCGCCATTATTCCGACCGGCTGCTGGAACTGCTGCTGAAGGCGCGCCGGCCGGACAGTTTCACCGCAACCGAGGAGGCCCTGGATGGCGAGTTCGCTCTTCTCGATGACGACGAGCGAGTGCGCCGAATTATGTGGCTACTTGACCAAGCGCGAACGCGCCGCGATGGATCGGCTGCTGGCGGACATCTGGGTGCCGCTGCCGGGCCCGCAGCGGATGGCCTATGACAGCGAGGCCGACGTGCTGCTGTATGGCGGGGCCGCGGGTGGCGGCAAGACCGACCTGCTGCTGGGCCTGGCGCTGGCGAAACATCGGCGCTCGATCCTGTTCCGGCGCGAGTTCGCGCAGTTGAAGGGCATCGAGGACCGGGCGCGCGAGATGATGGGGCCGCGGGCGCGCTACAGCGTCGGACGCCGGACCTGGCGCCTGCCCGGCGGGCGCAGCCTGGAACTGGGCGCGGTCCAGCGCCCGGGCGACGAGCGCAAATACCAGGGCCGGCCGCACGATCTGAAGGCATTTGATGAAATAACTCATTTCACCGAGGCGCAATTCCGCTTCCTGATCGGCTGGAATCGCAGTGCCGAGGCCGGGCGGCGCTGCCGGGTCGTAGCGGCGGGCAATCCGCCGACCTCGGCCGAGGGCGACTGGGTCATCCGCTATTGGGCGCCCTGGCTCGATCGCCAGCACCCGAACCCGGCGGCGCCCGGCGAGTTGCGCTGGTTCGCCACCGTCGGCGGCAAGGAGGTCGAGGTCGAGAGCGGTGCGCCGTTCATCGCGGATGGCGAGCGCATCGAGCCGCGCTCGCGCAGCTTCATCCGGGCGCGGGTCGACGACAACCCATTCCTGCTGGCCGCGGGCTATCGCGCCACCTTGCAGGCGCTGCCGGAACCGTTGCGCTCGCAGATGCTGCAGGGCGATTTCGCCGCCAAGCAGGAGGACGATCCCTGGCAGATCATCCCGACCCAATGGATCCTGGCGGCCCAGGCGCGCTGGACCGAGCTGCCGCCGGGGCCGCTCGATGCGCTGGGCGTCGATGTTGCGCGCGGCGGCCGCGACCGGACGGTGGTGACGGCACGCCATGGGCTGTGGTTCGACCGGCCCCGGGCTTTCGCCGGCAGCGAGACGCCCGACGGCGGCGCGGTGGTGGCGTTGCTGGTGCCGCTGTTGGCGATGCGCGCCTCGGTGCAGATCGACGTAATTGGTGTCGGCGCCGCCGTCTATGACGCGGCCCGGGCGCGCGGGTTGAATGCCATTGCCTTGAGCGGCGCCACCGCGTCCTCGGCACGCGACCGGTCCGGGCAATTGGGCTTCGCCAATGCGCGCGCCGAATGGTGGTGGAAATTGCGCGAGGCGCTGGATCCGGTCGCGGGCGACGGTTTGGCCTTGCCGCCGGACCGGGAGTTGCTGGCCGATCTGACCGCACCGCGCTGGCGTCTGGCCGGCACCGGCATCCTGGTCGAACGCAAGGACGAGATCATCGCCCGCATCGGCCGCTCGCCCGACAAGGGCGACAGCCTGGTCTATGCCCATGCCCGGCCGATGGTGCCGGGACAGGGGCTGCTCGATTTCCTGCGCGAAGCCGCCGCGCGCGTCTGATCCCAAAAGGATGTCCCGAATGAAGTCTTCCGCCCGCCCCGCGCCGGCGGGCCTGCTGACGCGCGTCGTCGGCGGCCTGCGTTCCGCCTGGTTCGGTCCGTCCGTGCCGCTGGCACCCGAGGCGCCGCCGGACACGGCCGGGCGCCAGTTCGATTATCCGGTGGGCTTCAACTTGCGGCTCCAGCCGCGCCAGGACGAGGGCACCAGCTTCGCGGAGCTGCGCGGCTTGGCCGATGCGTACGATCTCGTTCGCCTGGTCATCGAAAGAACCAGGCGACCGACCGGCGCCTGGCCGTCATCGAGAACCGTCTCGATGCCGTCCATGAAACGCTCGACAAGATCGAGCGGCACCTGTCCGGCGGCGAATGATGGCGATGGCGAGCGTCACCCTGCCGCGCGGTATCAGGCTGCATAATCCGGGCTGCCTGGAACGCCTGGGCATCGATTGGCGCGGCCTGGCGCCCGATCAGTCGGTCGATCCCCGCCTCGTCGTCTTCACCGCCCCCGAATGGGGCATTCGTGCCTTGGCCCGTACGCTCATGGGCTATCAGCACCAGGAGGCGCGGCGCTCGATTGCGGCGCTCATCTCGCGGTTTCGTCCGCCGGAGGAATATGACACCACGGCTTATTGCCGCTGGGTCGCGGCGTCGCTCGATCGCCAGGTGGCGGATCCGATCTCGCTCGACGAACCCGCGACACTCATGGGGCTGGTCCAGGCGATCATTCGACGCGAGAGCGGCCCGCTGCCGGCCGGTCGCTCCTGCTGGATCCCTTATGCGATTGTCGCCAAGGGGTTGGCCCTCGCCGAAACGCGAAAATTCTTCTGAAGGAGGAGCATCATGGATCTCTGGAGCGATGCCAAACAGGCCCTGGGAACGGTGGCGCCGATGCTGGGCACGGCCGTGGGCGGGCCGCTCGGCGGCACCGCGGCGCGGCTGGTGGCTTCGGCGCTGGGCCTCGATCCCGCGACGCCGGAGCAGCAATTGGCCGCCGCCGTCACCGCGGCGACGCCGGACCAGTTGGCGGCCCTGCAGAAAGCCGACCAGGACTTTCAGGTTTCGCTGAAGAACCTGGACCTGAGTGCGGAGAAAATCGCTGCCGACGACCGGGCGTCGGCGCGCAACCTGGAAGCGTCGACCCATGATTGGGTGCCAGGCACTTTGATGATGCTGCTGACCGGTGGATTCTTCGGATTGATCGGCTATCTGGCGAGCCACGACGTGCCCGCCGGCAACCGCGATCTGCTCAACATCATGTTGGGATCTCTAGGCACCGCCTGGACCGGCGGCGTCACCTACTACTATGGCTCGTCGGTCGGTGCCGCGGTCAAGGACAAGGCGATCGGGGCGCTGATGCAACGCTAGGGGAGGGGTGCTGCAGCCTGCAAATGCATACTGCGATGCTTTTCGCGCGACTATATTGCAATCTGACTTTGCAAGACGCGAAAATTAGCGCGGGGTCATATGGAGCGAAACAGGCGTGCGCGGCAAAACCGCGATGCCGGCCGTCTCGGTGACCGCGATGACGGTCCAAACGAACATGAGGCCGACCACAAACTGGACCAATCCGGTCATTCGATGCCCTCTCGCTCCATTGTCGAGAGCTATACGTCGAGCGGCCGGACATCATCCCCAGCAGGCAGGATGGAGGCGAAGCCGTGGGCTCCGCCTCCTGATCGGCCTAGCCGGCGGCGGCGAGCTTGGGCTTGGGGCCCGGCTTGCGGCGCATCGGCGTGATCGACTGTTCCTTGTCGCTGGCATCGGCCATGGCGCGGACCAGATCCAGCACGCAACGCTGCTGCTGCGGCGAACTGATCCGGTAGAAATCGCGAATCAGGTCGAGCGTCATGCGGTTGCCCATGACGGACTTGGCCGACGTGTCGGCCGGCGCGGCCTCGTCGATCGGCAGCGTCAGGTCGGCCGGCATCTCGTCGAAGAAATACGAGATCGGCGTCAACAGGATATGGGCCATATCGAACAGGCGGCTGGCGCTCACGCGGTTGGCACCGCTTTCGTATTTCTGCAGCTGCTGGAAGCTGACGCCGAGCAAGGTCGCGACGGCCTCCTGGCTCTTGCCGAGCAGGATGCGGCGCATCCGGACGCGGCTGCCGACATGGATGTCGACGGGGTCGGGTTCGCCGCGCTGCCGCCAGTCGTATGAATTGTCTTGGGTCATGTCGCTAACGTGCCTTCTTTCACGAGAGGGATCCACGGCTGGCCTCGCAACATGGGAGTCCGGAGCGAGTCCGGTCTCTCGATTTGCCAACCCCAAGTTTCACTCCGCAAGTTCCATGCCGGTTGCGCAAACAGGCGAAATTGCAATTCGACGGCGGCGCCCGGGCCGGCTATTGATCGGCCATCGCCCGCTGCTTTGGGTCGCAGGGGGTTGATGCAGATGGGCATTGGCATTCGGCGCGGCGCACAGCACGATAGGGACGGTCGAGACTGACTTCCCGGGACAGGGCAGCGGCTCGGGCTGGCAGGGGATAAGGGGCCTATAGCGGTGCAGACTTGGCGTTGGAAGTTTTCTCTCGTGGCTGCGGCAGCGCTGGCCGCCAGCGTCCTGCTGATCGCCTCGGTCCGCGCCGATGACCTCGCGAGTTCGGTTGCCGATCGCCAGGCGGGCATGAAGGCCATGGGCGGCAAGCTGAAGGCGATCAAGGCGTTCGCCGATAGCGGCACGGGTCAGGCCGAGGCCGCGGATGCCGCGGCCGTGCTGATCGCGACCGCCAAGGCGATCCCCACCTGGTTCCCGCCCGGCTCCGGCCTCGACAGCTTTTCCGGCAAGACCGCGGCGAAGCCGGAGATTTGGACCGATCATGCCAAGTTCCTGGCGACCGCCGCCACCTTCCAGGCCGATGCCGTCGCCCTGCAAAAGGCGATCGTCGCCGGCGACAAGGCGGCGACCGCCACGGCCTTCGACAGCATGGGCCGCGAAGGCTGCGGTGCCTGCCACGGCGCGTTCCGCGCCAAGACCTGATCATCATTATGCGCTCTTCGGCGTCGGCGCTGCTGCTCGCCGCGACATTGTCGTTCGTCCGACCTTCGTGGGCCGCCGAGGTGACGACCGACTCGGTCGATCGCGGCGCCTATCTGTTCGCGACGGCAGGGTGCGCCAGGTGTCATACCGACGCCAAGAACGGCGGCGCGCCGCTGGGCGGCGGCAAGGCACTGAAGACGAGTTTCGGCACGTTCTTCTCGCCGAACATCTCGCCCGATCGCGAGCATGGCATCGGCGGCTGGTCGGACGATCAGTTCGTCAAGGCGCTGCGCAAGGGCGTCTCGCCGGATGGCCGGGATTATTACCCCGCATTCCCCTACACGTCCTTCACCGGCATGACCGATCGCGACCTGCTGGATATCAAGGCCTATATCTTCAGCCAGCAGGCGGTGCCGACCGTCAACAAGCCTCATGATCTGCATTTTCCGTTCAACATCCGTTGGGCGCTGATGCCGTGGAAGATCCTGTATTTCCGGGAAGGCCCGTTCATGGGCGATCCCAGCCGGTCGCTGGAATGGAACCGCGGCGCCTATCTGGCGAAGGCGGTCATCCATTGCGGCGAATGCCATAGTCCGCGCAACGCGCTGGGCGGCATCGACAAGAGCCAGCGGCTGGCCGGCGCCTGGAACGGGCCCGACGGCATGAACGCGCCCAATATCACCCAGCACCCCGACGCGCTCGGCAAATGGAGCACGAGCGACATCGAAGCCCTGCTGAAGGACGGCATCACGCCCGACGGCGATTTCGTCGGCTCGGCCATGGCCGAGGTCGTGCAGGATACGGCGAAGCTGACCGATGCCGACCGTCACGCCGTCGCCGTGTTCCTGAAGGCGTTGCCCGCGAAAGACCCGACCCCGAAGCCCGCCACGGCGGCACGGTGACGCCCGGATGGGCCCCCGGGAGACCCAGCTCGAGGCTGCGATCGGTTGGCACGGTGCCGGCCGCTTTGACGAGGCGGCGGCCGTCTATCGCGATCTGCTCGCGAGCCAGCCCGAGGACGCCGGCGTGCTGCATCTGCTGGGCGTGCTGCACCATCAGACCGGCCGTTCCGAGGAGGGACGGGCGCTGGTCGATCGGGCGATCGCGCTCGATGGCGCCAACCCGATCTATCACAATAATCTTGCGCTCATCCTGCACGCCCAGGGCGCTTTCGCCGCGGCGGAGGCGAGCGCGCGCCGGGCCCTGGCGCTGGTCGCCGATTATCCGGACGCGCTCGTCACTCTGGGCACCGCCCTGCAGCGCCAGGGGCGGCTCGACGAGGCCGGTGACGCCTATCGGTCGGCCCTCAGGCTGCGGGCGGACGACGCCGGCGCCTGGTTCCAGTTCGGGACCCTGCTGGCGGCGCAAGCACGCCAGGACCAGGCGATCGAGGTGTTTCGGCAAGCCCTGACGCTACAGCCGAACCACATCGAGGCGCTGATCCATCTGGGGAACGCCCTGAAGATCGGCGGTGACGCCGCCGGCGCCGCAGACGCGTATCAGCGCGTGCTCGACCTCGATCCGACCAGCATCGTTGCCCTCAATAATTTCGGCAATCTGCTGCAGGGCGTGGGCCTGCTGGGCGAGGCGGAGGTGCTCTATCGCCGCCTGCTCGCCGCGCGCGCCGATCATCCGGGCGCGCTCGGCAATCTCGGCAATCTATTGCAGTCCCAGGGGCGCTTCGACGAGGCGCTCGCCTGCTATCGCCGGGCGCTTGAGGGAACCCCGGACGATCCGGTCCCGCACCATAATCTTGCGACCGCGCTGAAGCGGATGAACCAGTTGGACGAGGCGGTCGCGGAATATCGCCGCGCGCTCGAACTCGCGCCCGACTATGCCGAGGCGCTGAGCGGGCTTGGTGCGGCGTTGCAGGCCCAGGGCCATGTGGCCGAAGCGGTGCCGCTCTACGAGCGCGCATTGACCCTGGCGCCGGGGTTTCCGGAACCGCTCAACCATCTGATGTTCGCGCTCAACGCGCTGCCGGACGTGACCGGTGCCGACCTGCTGGCGGCGGCGCGGCGCTGGACCGCCACCTGGCCCGCGGTTCCGGTCATCGCGGGACACGCCAACCCGCCCGATCCCGACCGGCCGTTGCGCGTCGGCTATGTCTCGCCCGACTTCAGGCACCATCCCGTCGGCTATTTCCTGACCGCCATCCTCGGCCATCACGACCCGGCCGCGGTCGAGATCCATTGCTACAGCAACTCGGCGGTGGTCGACGATATCACGCTCCGGATCCAAGGTTCCGTCAAAGGCTGGCGCCCGATCCTGGCGCTCGACGATGCCGCCGTGGCGGCGCTGATCCAAGCCGACGGTATCGATATCCTGGTCGATCTGTCGGGGCATATGGCGGACCATCGGCTGGCCCTGTTCCAGCGGCGTCCGGCACCGGTGCAGGTGACGTGGCTGGGGTTCTTCTGTTCGACCGGCATCGAGGCGATTGATCATATCATCGCCGACCCGACCATCATTCGGCCGGAGGACGAGGCCTGCTACAGCGAACAAGTGTGGCGTCTGCCTGGCTGTTATCTGTGTTTCGACGGCGGCCCGATCGACCTGCCGACCGTGCCGCTGCCGGCGGGCGAGACCGGCCCCATCACCTTCGGCTGCCTCAATCGGCGCGACAAGATGAGCGAGCCCAGCATCGCCGCCTGGGCGGAGATCCTGCGGCGGGTGCCGTTCGCGCGGCTGCTGCTGAAGACCGCGGGCTTCAGCGACGATGCGACCCGTTCGGACATGCTGTCGGCGTTCGAACGGCACGGCATCGGCGCCGGACGCCTGCTGATCGAGGGCGCCACGCCGCGGCGCGCACATCTGGAGGCCTATCATCGGATCGATCTGGCGCTCGATCCGTTCCCCTATACCGGCGCCACGACCTCGGCCGAATCGCTGTGGATGGGCGTGCCGCTGGTGACGCTGCGCGGTACTACTTTCGTCGGCCGGGTCAGCGCCAGCATGCTGCAGGAGGTCGGCCGGCCGGAACTGATCGCCGAGGATGTCGAGGGCTATATCGATCTGGCGGTGGCGCTGGCGAATGATCGGCCGCGCCTCGCGGCGCTGCGCCAGGATTTGCGCGAAGCTACCCGCGTCGGCCTGGGGGACGGCGCCGGTTTCGCCCGGGCGCTGGAGGCGATCTATCGCGGCCAATGGCACGCCTGGTGTGCCGGCAGGTCCTGAGCGGCGCCGGCTTCGATCCAGGATCGCTCGGCTTGTTGCCTCTGGGGCACGCTATCCGGAGCCGACGTCGCGGCAATATGCAATGAAGGCGAAGGATTCGCTCGTTTCTTCAAATGGCTTGCGGCTTTAGGAGTGACCCGTTCGGCATCGTGCCCCGGCGTGTGATGCCTAGAGGGCAACAAATGCTTCGGCGCCGGATCAAATCTGTTGCCAACGCAAGAATGCTGCCCGTATCCTCTCGTTATACGGGAATGCAACCGGGCGTGACACCCGACGCAACCCCGTTGCGATCTGCCCGATGCGACGATCAGGAATCCAACCAGAACGGACAGTATGACCGACAGCTCCCTTCATAGTTCAAATCCTGCGGTACTTGCATTTCCGACCGGCAATGGCGGCTTGGCTGAGACGGGGGCGATCGCGCGGGTCCTGGCATCGCCATCGACCAGTGAATTCGTGCGGCGCTGGCTGTCGGGCGCCATCGGGCGCGACCCGGTGCTGGCCTATCATGAAGCGGTGACGCTCGCCGGCATGCTGGAACTCTTGACCTGCGAGGAAGCGCGCAGCTGGCTGTTGCCGGCATTGACCGCGGCCTTGCAGCAGGATCCGGCGGCGGGATTTGCCGCCGCTCTCGATATCGCCCAGGCGCTGAGGCCGGCGGCGATGGCGCTCAAGGGCGGCGAGGACGCGGATGGGGGCCTCTGCCTGCGTGAGCCGGCCAATAGCCGCGGTCCGTCGATCGACCAGCGTTAGGACCTACTGCAACCGGATCGTCGCGCTTGAGCGCTGGCCGACCGCGTCGGTCACGGTAATGCGCGCAAACCCGGGCCCATCCGGCTGCCAGCGCGGCAAGGCGGCGAGTTGCGGCGCCGCGACCGGAACGCCATTGACCGCCCATCGATAGGGTGGGGATCCGCTGTCGGCCTCCAGCTGAACCGGCCCCAGCCGGCCGGTCTCATCGGTCACGTCCAGCTGTGCGCCGTCCGGGGGGAAGAGGATGCGCGGCGGCTTCGCGTTCGGCAATGCGCGCAGGCCTTCGCGATCGGCAAACTCCGCCAAGGCACGGGGCAACGGCGGCGGCGCGCCACCCTCGGCGGCGAATGCCGCGTCGTCGCTTGAGGGCTCGGCCGGCAGCAGATCGAACAGCGAAAACAACACGGGGGCGGCCGTGTTGCGGCCATAGGCGCCGGGGCGGGGCGTGCCGTCGGCGCGGCCTGTCCAGACCCCGATGGTCCAGTTGGCGCTGTAGCCGAGCGCCCAAGCGTCACGGAAGCCGTAGGAGGTCCCGGTCTTGTAGGCGATCTGGGGCGCCCCGGCGGCAAGCGCCCGTGGCATCCAGCCGTCCGGTGGCGGCGCCCCGCGCAGAATTTCGGTGATTTCGGCCGCGGCGCGTGGAGTCATCAGCACGGCCTCGCCGGGGCTTCCGCGCGAGACCAGGCGCAACGGCGCGACGCGGCCCTCGTGCGCCAACCCGACATAGAGCCGGGTCAGGTCGAACAGGCTGATGCCGACGCCGCCGAGGGCCAGCGGCAGGCTCGGAGCGCTATCGCCCGCCGGGAAATCCAGGCGCGCGCCGGCGTCGCGCAGGGTCGCGGCCAGCCGCCCGGGTCCCAGCCGGTCCAGCAGTGCTATGGCCGGCACATTCAGCGATTGCTGCAACGCCTCACGCGCCGTCACCTGGCCGTGGAAGCCGCGATCGAAATCCTCCGGCGCATAGTCGCCGATGCGAAGCGGGCGGTCCTCGATCAACGTGTCCGGCAGCAGCGCCAGATCGTCGAACGCCATCCCATAAATGAAAGGCTTCAGGGCCGAGCCGGGCGAACGGCGGCGGCGGACCAGGTCGAGGGCGCTCCGCACACCGCCGACCCAGCCGCGAATGGCGAGATCGCGGTTGTCGACGATCAGGATCGCGACGTCGCCGCCATCGGTCATCGCGGCCGCGGCGTCATGGGCCCGGGCCTCGATCGCGCGCTGGATGGCGGCATCGAGCGTCGAGCGGGTCGGCTCCCCATCGACCGGGCGGAAGCGCTGGGCGACATGGGCGGCCAGTTGTGGGAAAGGATACCGGGCGGCGACGCGCGGCGGCGGCGTCTCGCGGTCGCTTTCCGGGATGCGTCCTTCCTGGACCAGCCGATCCAGAACCCTGGCCGCCGCCGTCAGCGCCCGGGCGGGATGCCGGTCGGGGCGCAAGGCGGCGGGACGCTGCGGCAATGCGACCAGGATTGCCGCCTCGCCCGGGGTCAGTCGGTCGGGCTCATGGCCGAACCAGGTCAGGCTGGCGGCCCGGACGCCTTCGACATTGCCGCCGAATGGCGCCAGGGTCAGGTACATCGCCAGGATTTCGTCCTTGCCGTAGCGTTCTTCGAGCTGCAGCGCACGCAGCGCGTCGCTGAGCTTGCCCAGGTAGGAACGCGGGTGCGGTTCCAAGAGCCGCGCCACCTGCATGGTCAAGGTCGAGCCGCCGGAGATGATGCGGCCGTTGGCCGCGAGCTGCCAGGCGGCGCGGGCGGCGGCGATCGGATCGACCCCGACATGATCGCGGAACCGATGATCCTCGGCCGCCAGCAGCATCTCCAGATAATGCGGATCGACATCGTTCGGCCCGGTGGCGAGCCGCCACATGCCGTCGGTGGTGGTCGCGACATTGAGGACGCTGCCGTCGTGCGCCACCAGGATGGCGGAGCGGTCGTGCCAACGGTGCAGATCCGGCGGCAGCAGCCGGTCGAGCAGGATCGTGCCGACGCCGAGCGCCAGCACTCCCGCCAGGCGGCACCGCCAGCGCCGGCGCATGCTACGGCCCGACGACCAGGGCCGATCCGGCCGCGGTGCGCGCCATCGTCCCGGGGTGATACATGTCCTCGACCACGGCCTCCGGCAGGGTGAAGCTGCCGGGCGTTACGGCGCGGGCGACATAGGCGACGCGGAAGTTGCCCCTCTTGGCGTCGTCATCGGCGTTCTTTTCGTCGTCGCTCTGCCAGAAACGGTAGTAGCGATAGCCTTCCTCGCCCAGGTCGAGGGCGGCGACCATGCGATCGTCGCGGGCCTCGCCGACCCTGAGGCGGGTGAGCCCGCCCAGGAAATCCGGCGCCTGGTCCGGCCGCAGCAGGGCCTCGATCTCCCAGCCCGCCGGCAGCAGGTCGACGAGCGCCAGGCGATGCAGCGCGTGATCGTCGGAACCGCCCTCCAGCGAGACGATGAACCGGCGGTTCTGCGGCAGGCTCGCCGGATCGAGCGGCGTGCCGTCCATGGCGAAATACAGCTTTTTCAGATGCAGCCCGCTCGCCATCGCCGACGGTGCGGCGCTGGGCGAGCCATGGACGCTGAGCGTGCGCCACAGATCATGGGTCGTCGGCGTGACGGTATAGCCGGCTGCGATTTCCGCGGCGCCCGGCAGGAAGGCGGCCTGGCCATGGGGGCCTTCGAGCGGTTTGCCATTGAGCGTCAGCCCGACCGCGCCGTCGCCGGCGGTCACGGCATGGGCGGCGACCAGCAGCCACGCCTTTTCCTGGGTGGTCAAGAGATCCGGCGTCTTGCTCAGCGATTGCAGTCTCGGCACCAGCGATTGCACGGAGGCCAGTTGATCGCTTTCCGACGCGATCGCCAGCATGCCCGCCGCATCGCGCAGGCGCGACCAGTAGAACAGCCGTTCCCACCACAACACCACGGTCGGCCGTTCGAGATTGACCACGGCGAGCCGCATGGCGCTGGCACCGCGTGAACGGTCGCCCAGAACGCTGAGCGCGCCGCTCAATTGACCGAGCGCCATCGCGTCGGCCTCGGTATTGGGCCTGCCGCTCCAGGAAACCAGGCTCGGCCGGGCCTGAAGCGCGTCATGGATCTGGCGCAGGCGGCCGAGATCGACCCGGTGCGCCGGCGCCAACAGCCAAGCGGCATAGGCGACCGTATCGGGCCCGCCGCGCTGGGCGCTGCCGTCACCATAGCGATCGGTGCCCCGCAACTGCGCCTCGGCATTGGCGTATCCGCGCTCGATCGTGCTGTCGGGCACGTCGAAACCCGCCGCCTTGGCATGGAGCAGGAAATCGAACGCGTAGAGGTTGAGCCAGTCGCTCGACAAGCCGTCACCGGCCCGCCACAGGCCGAACGTGCCCTCCGGATCCTGGCGGTCGACGATCCGGTCGATGGCACTCTGCACCCGGCCGCGGATCGCCGACTTGTCGGCCGCACCGGCGGAGAAGGTCGGGTCGTCGTAATAGACCAGCGGAAAGGCGGTCGAGGCCAATTGCTCGGTGCAGCCATAGGGGTAGCGCCAGAGCGACAGCAGCAGTCCGGGTACGTCGATCCCGGCCAGCTTCGAATAGCTGATCTGGGCCGTGACGCTGCCCGGCACGAACGCGTCGAGCGTGTGCGGATCGACGGTGAAGCTTTCGCCGCGATGCTGCAGCGCCACGGTTTCGAGCGTGATCGGGTAGTGCGCGCTGCGGACCGAGATCGACCAGTCGCGGACGATCTTCAGGCCGTCGGGGCCGGAGAGGGTCGCCGTGACCTTGGCGATACCCTCCGAAACGCCGACGATCGGGATGGTCGTGACCTTGCGCTCGCCCTTGGCCAGCGCGAAGCTCCAGGGCTTCGGGTCGGGCAGGCGGGCAGCGCCCTCGACCAGGGTCTCGAACCGGTAGTCGCCGGCCTCGCCGTCGCGATTGTCGACCAGTACGGTCATGCGGCCCTCGTCGCCGGGGGCGAGGAAGCGCGGCAGGGCCGCATCGGGCACGACCGGATCGCGCACGGTCAAGGGCGCCTCGCCCTTGCCGACGCCGGCGTGGCTGAAGGCGATCGCCATGACCCGGAGTTCGCCTTCGAAATCGGGGATCTCGACCGGGATCTTCGCCGTACCGTCGCGGTCGAGCTTGACCGGGCCGTCGAACAGGGCCACCGAGCGGGTCGGCACCACCGGCAGCGCCTTGCCGCCGAACGCGTCGCCGCCGACATGCAGCAGGCCGGACTGGCCTTGGGTTCCGTCGAGCAGGCGGCTGTAATCGTCACGGATCTCGACCGCCAGGCGGCGTTGGCCGAAATAGAAGGCGGCGGGATCGGGCGTCTTGTAGCGCGTCAGCTGCAGGATGCCCTCGTCGACAGCGGCCAAGGTCAGATAGACCTGCTCGCCCGGCTTGCCGCCGGCGACCGTCACCGGCAGCTGGATGGTCTGGCGCGGCGTCACCTTGTCCGGCAGCTTGACCTGGACATTGAGCAACTGGGCGCCGGGATCGATCCCGATCCAGGCGAGCCCGATCGCGCGGACCGGCAGATGCCCCTTGCCGCCATCGGCGGGGCGATAGAGCGACACCAGCGCATAGGCGCCGGCACCCCAGTCGTTGCCGACCGGAATATCGACCGTGGTGCCCTCGCGCGGCACGTCCAGTTCCTGGATCGAAAAGACCTTGTCGCGGGCCAGCATCAGCCGGACCTTGCCGGCATAGGGCGGCACGATGCGCAGGCGGGCGGTCTCGCCCAGCTTGTAGCGCTCGTGCTCGATCGTCACGTCGACCTTGTCCGGCGTATCGGCGCTGCCGGCGGTCTCCATCCAGCCGGAATAGAAGCTGTAGCTGGCGGTCGCCCCCTCCGGTCCTTCGACCACCAGGCGATACTCGCCCCAATCGAACTTGCGCGCGATGACCGCGGGGCGCTCCGCCGATGCCGCGATGTCTTCGGAGGCGATCGGCTTTTCCGTGTCGGTCCGGTGGAAGCCCCAGCGGCCGCCGGACAGGAACCAGTCATAATGGCCGATACGTTCGATCAAGGTCCAATGCAGAGGGGCCGCCTGGGGCTTGCCGTCCTCATCGACGGCGATCACTTCGAACCCGCCCTCGTCGCCCTCGCGGACGCGGCCGTCCTTGAAGCGCGGGCGGATGCCGATCATCAGCTTCGACGATCGGATCGGTAGGCTGACCTGGTCGCTGGTGACGCGCCCCCCCGGCTCCTGCAGGCCGGCGGTCACGACGGCCTTGAGCGCGACGTTGGGCGGCGGCGCTACGTCGAGCCTGCCGGTCGCGACCGCATGGCCGTCGGCATCGCTGTTCTTGGCGTCCAGCTCCACTTCCTGCGGCTTGAAGCTGTCGTCGGGTACGCCGAACCGGAAGCCTTGTGCCGATTGCGGGAACGGCGCCGGATCGATCGCGATATTCATCTGCGCCTCGGCGCCCAGATCCGATGCGGGGGCGCCATAGAGGAAGCGGCCGTCGATCTGGATCTCGATCGGATCTTTCGGGTGCAGTTTGGTGACCGCCGCCTTGGCGCTCACCTTCAGGCGTTGCGGCACGAAATCCTGCACCTCGACCGAGGTCTCGCCGATCAGCTTGCCGTCGGCATCGCTGGCTTCGATGTGCCAGACGCCGCGGCTTGCCGTGTCGGGCAGATCGAAATCCAGCCGGAAACCGCCGGCGGCCTGAGGCGGCAGCAGCGTCTTCTTGAACGTGACACCGTTGGGCTTGCTCAGCGTCAGGGTCAGCGCGCCATCTTCGATCGCCTGGCCGACCCGGTCGCGCAGCAAGGCCATGGCATGGATGCGCTCGCCCGGGCGGTAGATGCCGCGCTCGGTATAGACGAACGCATCGAGCGGGCCCGACGCGTCACGGCCGGTGACGCCGCGATCGGACAGGTCGAACGCCGGCTGGGTCACATCGAGCAGCGCGAAATCCTGGTCCTTGCCATAGGCCACGACGATGTTGGCGGTGGCGGCACCGGTTCCGCGCATCAGACCGGGGGCGAAGAGCGCGTGGCCGTTGGCATCCGCCTTGGCGCTGCCCAGGATCTGGCTGTCGCGGGCCTGCAGCTGGATATCGAGATCGCCCATCGGCGCCGCCGTCGCGAGCGAGCGGGCGAAAACATGCAGCCCGTCGGCCGCCGTCACCGCGGTGAGCGCGATGTCGGTCTGGATGACGAACTGGCTGGAGAATTCATAGGTATCGCTGCGTTGCCAGAGGAACGGATGGTCCGCGTCGCGCGGCTTCAGCCCTTGGGCATTGGCGGCGACCAGGACATAGACGCCGGGTTGGCGCGGCTCGGCCACCTTGGACAGTGCGAAGCCGGTATGGACCACTTCATTATGCGGCCCCTTGGTTTCCATGGTGCCCGACCAGATCGGCCGTGCCGATTGATCGACCAGGCTTTGCAGCGCGTATACATAGTTGGGCGTCGAACTGCGCAGACTGTCGATCATCCTCGGTGCCAGGCGATCGTTGATGCGCAGCAGCTCGATCGCGACGCTGTCGACATTGACCGTATCGATGGTGACGCCGGCCGGCGCATTGCGGGTCAGGATGAAGCCCTGTCCGGGAAAGCTGACCAGTTTCGCCCGATCGCCGAAATCGACCTCGCTCTCCGTCGGCTCCGCCAGACGGCTGCCGTCCGCGGCCGGCAGGCCGGCGGCGATGGCGATCTTGTAGCGTTTGCCGAGCGACAGCCCGTCGAAACACAGCGCCTTGTCCGTCACATGCAGACGGGCGTCGGCGGCGGGGGTGAGCTTGACCCAATCGCCGTAATGCACCTCGGCGCTGGTATCGAGGGCGCGGTTGAACGTCAGGCACGCGCCCGGCTGCGGCTTGCTGAGGTCGGTCACGGTGCGCAGGAAGCCGAACGGCGCCGGGGCCTGAGGCGGTTCCTGCACCGGCGCGGGAGGTGCCGAGGCGGTCGCGGTCTTCGTCGAGGCCGGCGCGCCATCGCTCGGCAGGGCCGCTGGTCTCAGGAACAGGTAGGCCGCCGCCAAGGCGGCCAAGAGCATGACGACGACGGAGATTCCTGCCAAACGCCGCATGATGCACTCTTCTTGTTTTGAGACCGCTTCGCCATAGGGTAGCGAACCCGCTCAGCCATTCAAGCGCGGCATTGTGACGATTGGTAAAGGCGGCGAGGCGAAAGGGTGGCGGCGTCAGGCCGCGTCGACCGACGCCGTGAAGATATAGCCGGAGCCGCGGACGGTCTTGATCAGGCTCGGATTCTGCGGGTCGTCCTCAAGCTTCTTGCGCAGGCGGCCGACCTGGACGTCGATGGTCCGGTCGAACGGGCCGGACGCGCGGTTGCGCGCCAGGTCCAAGAGACGGTCGCGCGACAGCACCTGGTTGGCATTGCCGACGAAGGCGGCCAAGAGATCGAACTCGCCGGTGGTGAGCCGCACTTCCTCGCCGGACGGCGCTTTCAATTCGCGTGAGGTCAGGTCCAGCTTCCAGCCGTTGAACACGGCCGATTGCGGCGGTGCCTTGTTGGCCTCGCCGCGGGCCGACGCGCGGCGCAGCACGCTTTTGACCCGGGCCAGCAACTCGCGCAGGTGGAACGGCTTCGGCAGATAGTCGTCGGCGCCCATCTCGAGCCCGATAATACGGTCGACGGTTTCGCCGCGCCCGGTCAGGATGATGATGCCGATGTCGGAGACCGCGCGCAGCTGGCGCGCCAGCGACAGGCCGTCGTCGCCCGGCAGCTGGATATCGAGCAGCACGAGATCGACCTCGTACTGCTGCATGATCCTGCGCATCGAAGGGCCGTCGTTCGCCGTCGATACCCGATAGCCTTCGCCACTCAGGTAATTGTAGACCAGCTCGCAAATCTCCGGCTGGTCGTCGACGATGACGATATGGTCTGCCGCTTTCATATTCTTAGTCGGCTCCCAGCCAATGTCCGCTCTGCTTGCCAGTCACGCCTAACCCTCTGGGATCGAAAGTGCCGGGCCTCAGTGTAAACTGAGCTTACCCGCTGTTACAATTCATTACCTGATAAGCCCACTCATGACATTAAGCGATTACATGCTGCCTCTAGATTTCTGATGCGTACCCCGGCGGCCCTCCCTTCGTCGGTGTGCAAAAAAGTTCTTGAGGAGATGAGCATGTCCGACGTCTTCAACCGTATCGAGCAGGAAATCCCCCGCCTCCGCCGGTATGCCCGTGCGCTGACCCGTGATCCCTCTGCGGCCGATGATCTGGTCCAGGACTGCCTTGCCCGGGCGCTCGCCAAATCGCATCTGTGGCAGGAGGGCACGGATCTCCGGGCCTGGCTGTTCACCATCCTGCACAACCAATACGTCAACACGGTGCGCCGTTCGGTCCGCGAGGGCACGGTCGTCGAAGTGAGCGATACCGAGCCCACGCTGGTGGCGCCTGCGGTTCAGACCAAGCGCCTGGAACTGCGCGATCTGGAACGCGCCCTGTCGAAGCTGCCGGGCGAACAGCGCCAGGTGCTGCTGCTGGTCGGCATGGAAGGCCTGCGCTACGAAGAAGTGGCGGAAATCCTCAGCGTGCCGGTCGGCACCGTCCGGTCCCGCCTGTCCCGTGGCCGCGATGCGCTGCGCGCGCTGATGGGCGAATCGGAGGAAGATCGCGCCGAGCGCAAGGCCGAGACCGCCCCCCGCCGCAGCCGCCGCGCCGAGGAACAGTTGGAAGTCAGCGCCGCCTGATCCGGCGCCTCCTCCTCGAAATTACGAGCCGACTAGCGGCCGCGCGTCATGTCCCGACGCGCGGCCGCAATCATTTGGGCCATTGCCGGCGGGATCGGCTCGTCCAGAATATCGCTATAAAGCGCCTTGAGGTCGGCCTTCTGCTGGACATAGGCCGCGACTCGGGTGCGCGCCGCCTCGTCCTGTTCCAGCGCCGACGCCACGCGGGTCGCCGCGCGCGGCGGCAGCATTTCATCGATGAAGGCGTGCAGATCGTCGCTGCTGACGTACAGGCGCGATATGGCCGCCATAGATTTCACTCCCAAGACACGATTTGCGGCGCTCGCGGCCCGTCCCATTCATGGGATCTGATACATACGGTTTACAAACGGATCAATCCTCCGAAGGTTCCTGTCCCGCGGCCGTCCGAGCCCGGAAGACACAGGCGGGCGGCAGGGCTATGCTCCGTCCCGGATTTGGCGGTTGGAGATGGGTGGATGCGCATAATTCTGGCGATGGCGGTCCTCGTGGCGATGACACCGGTCGTTACGGGTGTGGCGCATGGCGACGAGGTCGGCGGGTTCAAGAACGACTGGACCGGCAACCGGATCGTGGTCGAGGCGATCGCCGACCCCAAGGTCCAGGGCATCACCTGCCACCTGACCCATTTCGATCGCAGCGTCATCGATCGCTTGCGCAAGGGCAATTGGTTCGAAGATCCGTCCAACTCCTCGATCGCCTGCCGCCAGACCGGGCCGCTGGTGATCGGCGACATCAAGACCGACCCATCGGGCGAGGAAGTCTTTTCCGAGCGGGCGAGCCTCGTGTTCAAATCGATCGCCGTGCGCCGGATCTACGACAAGAAGAACGACACGCTGATCTATGTCGCCTATTCGCGCCAGGTGCAGGACGCCAGCGCCAAGATGAGCGTCTCCACGGTGCCGCTCTACGGCACCAGTGCCAGTTGGACGGGGCGCAAACCGTGAGCGAGCGGGTCGATGCCGTCGTCGCCGGCGCCGGCGTCGTCGGCCTGGCGATTGCGCGTGCGCTGGCCGCCCAGGGCCGCGAAGTGCTGGTGCTGGAGGCCGCCGACGCGATCGGTACCGAGACCTCGTCGCGCAACAGCGAGGTCGTCCATGCCGGCATCTACTATCCGAAGGACAGCCTGAAGGCGCGGCTGTGCGTGCGCGGCCGTCACCTGCTCTATGATTATTGCGCCTCCCATGGCGTGCCGGTGCATCGGCTCGGCAAGCTGATCGTGGCGACCAGCGACAGCGAGGCCCGCGCGCTCGACGGCATCGCGTCCAAGGCCTGGGCCAACGGCGTCGACGATCTGCGCCCGATTTCCGCGGCCGAGGCCCAGGCGCTCGAACCGGCGCTGCAGTGCACGGCGGCGCTGCTGTCGCCGTCGACCGGCATCATCGACAGCCACCGCCTGATGCTGGCCTATCAGGGCGATGCCGAGGATGCCGGCGCTATGATCGCTTTCCATGCACCGATCCTCAAGGGGCGACCGACCGGGACCGGCTGGTCGCTCGAGGTCGGCGGGGCGGAGCCGATGGTGCTCGACTGCGACCTGCTGGTCAACGCGGCCGGGCTGGGCGCGCCGGCGCTGGCCGGACGGCTGGACTCCCTGCCGGCGGAGGCTGTGCCGACCGCCTATCTGTGCAAGGGCTCCTATTATGGGTTGGCCGGCCGCTCGCCGTTCACGCGGCTGATCTATCCCGTGCCGGAACATGCCGGCCTCGGCGTGCACCTGACGCTCGACATGGGCGGCCAAGCGCGCTTCGGCCCGGATACGGAATGGGTCGATCACATCGATTATCGGGTCGATATCGCGCGCGCTGACGGCTTCTATGCCGCGATCCGGCGCTATTGGCCGGGCCTGCCCGACGGCGCGCTGCAGCCGGGCTACGCCGGCATGCGGCCCAAGATCAGTGGTCCCAACGAGCCCGCCGCGGATTTTCGCATCGATGGGCCGCAGCACCATGGCCTGCCCGGCCTCGTCAACTTGTTCGGCATCGAATCGCCCGGCCTGACCGCGTCGCTCGCGATTGCCGAGCATGTCGCCGCTCTGGTGGAGGGCGCATAGCCTAGCGCTGCAGCGCTTCCAGTTGCCGGGTCGCGAAGGCGAGCCGTTCGGCTTGGGTGCGGACGGTGTAGGTCAGCAGGGCGGCGGCGAGATCCGGCTGGTCTTGTCGCAGCCGGTCGTAGCGGTCCCGCTCCAGCGACCAGACCCGCGTGTCGCCGTCAAGCCTGAGGCTGGCGGTGCGCGGCACGCCCAGGAAGAAGCCGATCTCGCCGATCAGCGTATTGGCGCCGAACACCCGATGCCGGATCGGCACCTGGCCCGGCCGTTCGATCAGCACGCTGACCCGGCCGTGCTCGACGAACAGCAGCTGGTGGTTATCGTCGCCCTGGCGGCAGAGATATTGCGCATCGACCGGACGGGCCGGCTCCAGCGCCGCCACCAGCTCGCGGGCATAGTCGGCCCGACCCAGCGCATCGGTGAACCAGTCGATGAGCGGGCGGCAGCCGGCGGTGACGAGCCCGTCGCGCTGCAGCAGCAGGGTCTCGCCTGCTTCGAGCGCCTCGTCCAAGGTAGCATAGTCCTGGGCGCCCTTGAGCGCGCCGGTCTCGGCCATCACCGCGCGAACGTGCGGGTTGAGGCCGCTGGTCACATGGCGGACGTCGGCATCTTTGAGCCGCTGGGCGATGCGCAGGAAGCTCGATCCGGCCGAGGAATCGATGCCGCTCACCGCCGAGAAATCGAAGATCACCATGCAGGGATGCAGCGTCCGCACCAACTCCGCCACCTGTTCCTGCAGGCGATAGGCCGAGCCGAAGAAGACGAAGCTGCCGAGCTCGATGATACGGACCTGGGGACCCCGGTCGCGCAGCACGGCGAGCTCGTCGGTCGAGCGAACCAGCGACGACGGCCGCTCGTCCGCGCCGAACTGGCGATGCACCGTGTCGATCCGGCTGACGCTGAAGGCAAAGATCGCGCAGCCGCCCAGGATGCCGACGGCGAAGCCGGCGAGCACGCCCAGGCCGGCGGTCATGACTACGACGACCGGGACCAGCAGCCATTCCGCGATCGGCAGGCGCTTGCGGCTGGCGATGCACCAGGTCCAGATCAGCTGCGCGCCCAGCTGCATCAGCAACCCACCCAGCACGAAGCGCGGAATGACACCGATCAGGCCGGTGCCGCCGGCCAGCATGGCGAGCGCCACCAGCGCGACCGTGACCCCGGCTAGGCGGCCTGTGCCGCCCGCGGCATAGGCCAGCACGGTCCTGCTCATGGTCGTATAGCCGATGAAACCGCCGGCGAGGCCCGAGGCGACATTGGCGACACCATGGACGCGCAGCTCCCGGTCCAGGTCGACATCGGTGCGCATCACCTGTTCGAGCCCGGTCGAATTCATCACCACCGACAGGGTCGACATCAGCGCCGCCGCCGCGATGGTGCCGCCGACGGTCAGCAGCGCCGGCCAATCCGCCTGCCACAGCGCCGGATCGAACGGCGGCGGCGCCACGGCATCTTCGCTCGAGCCGGCGGCGAACATCCAATGCGCGGCCTCGACACCGAACGGGGCGTTGCCGATCAGCAGGAACAGATCGCCCGCCAGCGCGCCGCCCAAGAGCAGGATCGGCAAGGTCGCCAGATGCTTGACGCGCGCGGTCACCAGCCACAGCACGGCGGCCCAGCCGACCGTCACCGCCAGCGGGATCAGGGCCGCCGGGCGCACAAAACCGGCGAGGCCGGCGAGCTGGACGGGCTGGTCCGTCACCATGCGCACGGCACCGGTGATCATCAGCCAGCCGGTGGCGCCCAAGAAGCCCGCGACCATCGGATAGGGCACGAACCGTCCGTAGCGACCGAGGCGGAAATGGCCGAGCAGGTAGAGGGCCGTGCCCGCGACCAGGCTCGCCGCCAACAGCCCGGCAAGCGCCAAGGCCAGCGCTTCCTTGGGGGGGAGCGTCGCCAGTACCGGCGCCAATCCGCCGATCATCGCGGCCAGCAAGGCGGCCGTATTGCCGTCGGGGCCACCCACCACCACGCGGAAGCCGCTGCCCAGCGCGATGATGAGCCCGCTCACGCCGGCACTGATCAGGGCCGCCTGAATGCCGACGCCGAGATGGGCCTGCAGCGGCCCGGAAAACACCAGCGCGCCGAACGAGAAGCAATAGGCGAGAGACAGCAGCGAGGCGACGAGGCCGGCACTTGCGTCTTTCAGCAACGACTTGATGTGCATGGGGCAGCTCGATTCCGCGCTTCGGGTCGGCGGCTCACGCCCAAGCATCCGACCGAAGCTGCCGGGAAGGGTGCCGTCACCCGGTCGGCAAAATCAAGTAGCGTCCTTGATAGATATTATCGATCATATCGAACGGATCAGTCGATTTTGTCTATGTCTCTGCCGGCGATACTGTCGGGCATCACGACCCAGCAGAGAGCATCACGCCATGAGCCAAGACCGGACCACCCTGACGACCAGCCACGGCATTCCCGTGGACGACAACCAGAATGCGCGGACGGCCGGGCGCCATGGCCCGGTGCTGATCGAGGATTTCCATCTGATCGAGAAGCTGGCCCATTTCAATCGCGAGCGGATTCCGGAACGGGTCGTCCATGCCAAGGGCGCCGGCGCTTACGGCAGCTTCAAGGTGACGCGCGACGTGACGCCATGGACCAAGGCGAAGTTCCTGGGTGCGGTCGGCAAGGAGAGCGAGGTGTTCCTGCGCTTTTCGACCGTCGGCGGCGAAAAGGGCTCGGCCGATGCCGATCGCGATCCGCGCGGCTTCGCGCTGAAATTCTATACCGAGGACGGCAATTACGACATCGTCGGCAACAACACGCCGGTGTTCTTCATCCGCGATCCGCTGAAATTCCCGGACTTCATCCACACCCAGAAGCGCGATCCGGCAACCAATCTCAAGAGCCCGACGGCGGTCTGGGACTTCGCCTCGCTGTCGCCCGAGACGCTGCATCAGTTCACCATCCTGATGTCCGACCGCGGCACGCCGGCCAGCTATCGCCATATGGACGGTTTCTCCAGCCACACCTTCAGCTGGATCAATGCGGCGGGCGACCGGGTCTGGGTCAAGTATCACTTCAAGACCCGCCAGGGCATCAAGAACTTCACCGCCGAGCAGGCGCAGGCCATGGCCGGCATCGATCCGGATCATGCGACGCGCGACCTCTATGCCGCGATCCAGGACGGCGACTTCCCGTCGTGGCGCGTCTGCGTCCAGATCCTGACCGACGAGCAGGCGGCCGAACTTGGCCATGATCCGTTCGACCTGACCAAGGTCTGGTCGCAGAAGACCCATCCGCTGATCGAGATCGGCCTGTTGACGCTCAATCGCAATCCGGAGAATTTCTTCGCCGAGACCGAGCAGGCGGCCTTCACCCCGGCCAATGTCGTGCCGGGCATCGGCTTCTCGCCTGACAAGATGCTGCAGGGCCGCCTGTTCGCCTATGGCGATGCCCATCGCTATCGCCTGGGCGCCAACTATGCCCATCTGCCGGTCAACCGCCCGCATGCGACGGTCGAGAACAACTACCAGCGCGACGGCGCCATGCGCTTCGACGGCAATGGCGGCGGCAAGGTCAACTACGAGCCGAACAGCTTCAACGGGCCGAAGCAGACCAACGTCGCGACCGACGTGCCGCTGCAGCTCGACGGGCCGACCGGCCGCTATGATCATCGCGTGGGCAACGATGACTTCAGCCAGGCGGGCGACCTCTATCGCCTGCTGGATGACGGTGCCAAGGCGCGGTTGGTCGCCAACATCGTCGGCGCCATGAAACCGGTGCCGGACGCGATCAAGCGCCGCCAGATCGAGCATTTCCTGGCCGCCGACCCCGCCTATGGCGCGGCCGTGGCCAAGGGGCTCGGGCTCGAATAGTCGGCTGGCGCTCGGGGCGGCCCGTCAGCTGCAGGGCCGCCCTTTCGCATCGTAATAGGCGTCGTCGCGCTTGATCAGCCCATGGTCGAGCGTCAGGAAATTCGCGATCCGCACGGTAAAGGCGGCACCCGGCCTGACGCTGCGCGCGATGAACTGCACGGCGATATGGTCACGGTCGATGATGACGGCCGTGACCTCGTCTTTGATGTCGGGCACGCCCTGGAACAGCGCACTGTACGCCTGACGCGCGCCGGCGAGCCCGACCCGGTCCTGGCAGAACCCGGGCGAGGTCAGCACCGCATCCGGGGCGTAGAGCGCCACCAGCGCGTCCAGGTCGTGGCGATTGAATGTGGCAAAGCGAGCTTCGAACACCGATCTTGCCGCGGCGTCGCCGGCAACGGGTGCCGCAAGCGTCGCGGCGGAACCGGCGCCCACCAAAATCAGACAGCAGAGAGTAATCCAGCGTTTCGCCGACATGGGGAATCCTCCTTGAGGTGAGTCTTGTTCCCGGTCGCGGCGGTTGTGTCGATCTCACTCGAAAGTAGAATAACCTATCTGCCGGGGGCAGAGAAGGCGGGCTTTGGATCGGCACCGCCCGATATTTCGACCTGGAACGGGGGTGTCGGCTGCCGTATCGTGCGGCACGCGTCGATCCCATCGGGTTCCAGACCGAATGAATATTTCGCGGCAGCAGTTTCTGGCGGCGTCGCTGGCGGGCCTGGCGATGTCGGCCCTGCCGGGGCGGCTCGTTCGGGCGGCGCCGGCGCTGAAGCCGATGCGCGCGATTTTCGTCAACCCGGGCCGTTCGGACGAAGATTTCTGGGTCAATGTCAGCGCGGTCATGCGTGCGGCTGCGGCCGACCTCGATATCCATCTCGACATCATCTATGGCGAGCGCTCCGTGCTCTATACCCATCAGGTCGCGCTGGAGCGGATCGCTGCCGCCTCGCCGGGCGACTATCTGCTGGTCGGCAACGAGCAGCATACCGCGGGCCCGATCCTGGAAGCCGGTGCGGCCCGCGGCCTGCGCTGCCTGATCGTCTTCAACGGCTTCGTCGGCGACGAGGTCGAACGTTACGGACGACCACGGCAGCGGATGCCCGCGTTCCTGGGCGAGTTGCTGGCGGACAATACGGCGGCCGGTGCGGAAATAGCGCGCGGCCTGATCGCGGCGGCCCGTCGCGCGGGGGCGCCGCTGCATCTCGTCGGCATTACCGGCAACCTGGAGACGCCTGCGGCGGTCGACCGGGTTTCGGGCCTTCGCCAGGTCACGGCCGGGCGGGCCGATCTGACGCTCAGTCAGGTGCTGGCGACGGACTGGACGCGGGAGGAGGGGCGGCTCAGGGCCGCCGGTCTGCTCGATCGCTATCCCGAGACGACCATCATCTGGTGCGCCAATGACCCGATCGCGCTGGGGGCACTCGACGCGGCGCTTGCCCACGGGCGCCAGCCCGGCCGCGATATTTTCATCGGCGGGCTGAATTGGTCGCCGGAGGCGCTGGCCGAAGTCAAGGCCGGCCGGCTGGAGCTCAGCCTCGGCGGCCATGTCCTGCTCGGCGGCTGGGCGCTGGTGCTGCTGCGCGACTATCACGAGGGGCTGGATTTCGCGGTGTCGGACGGCGTCTCGCTATCGGTTCCGTTCGGCGCGCTGCATCGCGGCAACCTCGACAATTGGCTCGGGCGCTATGGGGCCGCGGATTGGAGCGCCATCCGGTTTCGCCGGTTTTCCCATTTCCTGACCGGCGAGCGGGGCAGCCACGATTTCTCGTTGTTGGCGGTACTCGGGTAGGTGGGGCTCGTTAAAATTTGATCCCGCCAGGGTGGTATTGGGGTATTTCGCGCCCCAAAAAATCCTCATGATTCGTTAAGGAAGTTGGAATCTCGTAAGCGGGCGTAGTTGGTCGTTGCCGTTCTGATCCTTGTCTGCTGGAGGCCGACATGATCCGTCTGGACGATATTTCCGTTCGCACCAAAATCATCGCCGCTTTGGGCGCTATCTTCCTGATGACCGGGATCGTCGGTGCTTTCGCGGTCATACAGCTGAAGGCGGTCGATGCCGCCGCCGGCGAGATCCGCGACGATTGGTTGCCCTCGGTTCAGGCCCTGGCGCTGCTCGATCAAAAGGCCGAGGCGACGCGCGCCGCCCAGGGCGTGATGGTCATGGCGCAGTCCGACGAGGATGAGACCAAGGGCAACGCGGTCGCCGCCGGCTATATCAAGCAGATCGGCGAGGCCCGGGCCGTCTATGAGCCGCTGATCTCGCCCGGCCGGGAAAAGGAACTGGCGACGGCGATGTTCGCCGCGCTCGACGGTTATCTGACAGACAGCGCCAAGCTCATCGACATGGTGCGCGCCCACCAGCGCGACCAGGCGCAGGCGCTCTATGCAGCCCAATTGCGCGACAGGTTCCGCGAATTCCGCGCGGCGGTCGAGGCGGATATGACGTTCAACGCCAACGAAGGCAAGCGCGCCGCCGCGTCCAGCCAGGCGATCTATGCGAGTGCGCTGCAACTGATCGTGATCGCGCTGGTGCTCGCCGCCATCGTGGCAATCGGCGGGGCCATCGTGCTGATCCGCGGCGTGTCCGAGCCCGTGATGAACATGGCCGGTGCCATGGGGCGCCTGGCAGAGGGCGACCTCGCGACCGAAGTGCGGGGCGATCTGCGCGGTGACGAGATCGGCCGGCTGGCCAAGGCGATGACCGTGTTCAAGCGCAATGCGCTCGCCAATCGCGCGCTGGAGGCGGCGCAGGAGACCGAACGCCAGGCGAAGCAGGAGCGTGCGGATCGGGTCGAAGGCTACATCGCCGCCTTCGACGGCGCGGTCCGCCAGGCGCTCGAAGCGCTGGGCTCGGCCGCGACGGAGATGCGGGCCACGGCCGAAAGCATGGCGTCCACCGCCGAGGAGGCAAGCCGCCAGGCCAATATCGTCTCGGCGGCGTCGGAGGAATCCTCGACCAACGTGCAGACCGTGGCGGCCGCGACCGAGGAACTGGCGAGCTCGGTCCACGAGATCGGCCGCCAGGTCAGCCATTCGACCGAGGTCGCGGATCAGGCGGTCCATCAGGCGGCGGAGACCAACGTCACGGTCCAGGGCCTGGCCACTGCCGCGCAGCGCATCGGCGATGTCGTCGCGATGATCAACGAGATCGCCGGCCAGACCAACCTGCTGGCCTTGAATGCCACGATCGAGGCGGCCCGCGCCGGGGAGGCCGGCAAGGGCTTCGCCGTAGTGGCGTCGGAGGTGAAGGCGCTCGCGACCCAGACGGCGCGGGCGACCGGCGACATCCGCACCCAGATCGAAAGCATGCAGACCGTGACCAACGACGCGGTCAGCGCCATCGGCACGATCAGCACGACGATCGGATCGATCAGCTCGATCGCCACCGCGATCGCCGCCGCGGTCGAGGAACAGGGGGCGGCGACGGCCGAAATCGCGCGCAACGTCCAGGAGGCGGCCCGCGGTTCGACCGAGATCGCGACCAATATCGTCGGCGTCGATCAGGCGGCGAAGGACACCGGCATGGCCGCCACCCACGTGCTGGAGGCGGCCCGCGAGTTGGGCATGCAGTCGGAGACGCTGAAGAGCGAGGTGGCGGCGTTCCTGATCAAGATCAGGGCCGCCTGAATGCGGCTACCCGGGCCCTACGAACCGGCTTCGCCGTCCGGGCTGGCGATCACCACCACGTAACCGTTGGGATCGCGGAGCCAGATCTCGCGGTGTTGGGGCCTGGGGTTGACGTGGGGTTCTTCGACGATCTCGGCGCCCAAGCCGCGGGCTCGGGCCACGGCCGCGTCGAAATCATCGACCTGGAACCAAATCAGGACGCCGTGTCCCACGGGTGCCGCGTTTGCGCCGACGAGGTTGGGGTGGTCCTCCTCGTCCCAGGCGTGCAGTTGCAGAACCATCTGACCTGAGCATGAGATCCGATCGTAGAGGTCGCGATGCTCATGTTCCGGAAGGGCGTCGGCTGCGAGCAGTTCGGCGTACCAGCGGCTGCTGGCCCTGACATCGCGCACCGCGATGACCGGCTGGGCCATGGTGGTCGATTTCTGTGTAGGGAAGCTCATGGACGACCTCCTTCGACTAAATCATCTGCTGAGCGCCTCAACCTTTCGGAAACGGTTCCGGTCCAAACTACCCAAGGGCCCAAGGCCTTAAGGTCTCGATCGGAACGTCGGCGATGTCGCTCAAAGAGCATTTCAAAACCCGCATCCCCTCCATACCGGACTTCCTGCGCCGCGTCGCCGCCGACCGGCGCCGGCTTAGCTATGATCTGCTGCCGCTGGCGTCGACCCCGGCGGCGCGGGCGCGGATCGCAAGCCTGATCGCGCTCATGCGGCCCAAGACGTCCGGCTTCCAACCGTCGGAGCCGGCGCGCGCCTGGCATCGGGCGCTGCAGACCGACGGCATTACCGCGCCTTTGCCCAGCCTGCCGGACGGTTGGGTCGCGGAGATGCGCGCCTATTTCCAGACCGAGACCTGCAACGATCCCTATCGCGCCCATCTGGGCGCCTTTCGCTGGGATGCGCCGGCCAGCCCCGAGACCAACATGGGCTATTTCAGCGCCGAGCAGATCGTCCGCGGCCCCCATGTGCTCGAAATCTTCAACGATCCGCGGGTGCTGGACGCGGCCGAGCTTTATCTCGGCTGCAAGCCGCTGCTCGATAATATCGGCTGCTGGTGGTCCTACGGCGACCGACCGGTCGCCAAGGGCACCCAGCGCTATCATCGCGATTTCGATTCGATCCGCGGCTTCAAGCTGTTCCTGTATCTGACCGACGTGGACGAGGCCTCCGGTCCCCATGTGTTCATGAAGGGCTCGCACGCCAGCCCCTTGCTCGACACCGGCAAGGCCCAGAGCGACGAGGCGGTGCGGCAGACCTTCGGTGCCGAGAACGAGATCCACATGACCGGCCCGGCCGGCACCTGGTTCCTGGCCGACACGTTCGGCTTTCACAAGGGCGCCCTGCCGCGGACCGGCAAGCGGCTGATCCTGGTCGCGCAATATAACGTCAATCGCACGCCGCACCTGCCGCCCGCCCCGGTCATGGCCCGGATGGACGAACGGCTCGATCCGTTCGTCAACCGGCTCCTCTTGGCTTAGATCGACCTGATCGCGCCGCCGTCGATCCGGATCAGCGAGCCGGTGACGTAGCTCGCCTTTTCGCTGGCAAGGAACGCCGCGACCGCGCCGAATTCCTCGATCGTGCCATAGCGGCCGACCGGGATTTCGGCGGCGGCCTTGGCGGCGATCTCCTCGACCGGCTTGCCCTGGCGGCTTGCCACCAGGGTGTCGAGCTGGGTCACGCGCTCAGTCTGGATCCGGCCGGGCAGCAGCATGTTGACCGTGACCCCGTCCTTGCCGACCTCGCCGGCGAGCGTCTTCGACCAGCCGACCAGGGCCGAGCGCAGCGTGTTCGACATGCCGATGGTCGGGATCGGCTGGATGACGCCGGATGAGGCGACCGTCAGCACCCGGCCCCAGCCGCGGGCGCGCATGCCCGGCAGGGCCAGATCGGTCAGGCCGATCACGTTCAGCACCATCGCCTCGAAATGGGTCTGCCATTGTTCCGGCGCGATGCCGGCCGCACCCGAGGGCGGCGGCCCGCCGGAATTGTTGATCAGGATATCGACGCCGCCGAACGCCTCGGCAATGCGGTGAAAGGCCTTGGCGATGCTGGCATGGTCGCCGAGGTCGGCCCCGACCGCCATCATCGGCGCGCCGGTCTTGTCGCCGATCTCCAGCGCCGCCTTTTCCAAGGCTTCGCGGTTGCGCGACACGATCGCGACGGAGGCCCCTTCGGCCGCGAGAGCTGTGGCGATGCCGCGGCCGATGCCGCGACCGCCGCCCATCACCAGGGCGCGCTTGCCCGTCAGACCCAGATCCATGATCGGTAACCCCTTTCTCGTTTCGTCTGCCGACGCAAGGGGGCGGCAGTTTTGAAGGTTCTGCCGACGATCATGCGCCGCCCGGCCCAAGCGGGGCAAGCGGGCAGGACCGGCGGCCCGCGCGTCATGTGCTCCGAAATTCGCGCGATGCGTGCATTTATCCTTTTATTGTCCGCGGCAGGATGCTAGTCAGCAGCTCCCTGGAGGTTATGACCGTAAACGCGCGGGACAGCGCTGGCCGGTCCGGAACAAGGACGTTTAGATGGTTCGCACGTTTCTGCGACTGGCGTTGTGCCTGTCGGTCTTGTTTGTTTCCGCCTGCGCGAGCCATACCGAAATCCCGTTCGATCGGGCTTCCGCCTCAGACGTCAAGCGCATCGGCATCGTTCAACCGTCCTTCCCGACCAATTCTTCCGTCATTCTCGCGACGAGCGTGGGCCAAAGCTTTGGGTTGATCGGCGCCATGATCGACTCGAGCATGCGATCGAACCGCGAACGGAATATCGACGCACTGCTGGTAAAGCAGAATTTCGCCTCCAACGCGGAATTCTCGCGAGCGCTGAAGGATGCGCTGCAGAGCCGCGGCTATGAGGCGGTCGATATCGCACCGCCACGGAAGGGTAACGACTTCGTCACGGTGGCCGATTACAAGGGCCAGCCGCCGGTCGACGCCTATCTGGACATCGTCGTCAGCAACTACGGTTTCCTGGCGGCGGGGATCACCGATTCGGCACCCTACCGTCCGATCATCTATCTGCAGTGCCGTCTGTTGTCTGCCAAGGATCCGACGCGCGTTCTGATGTTCGATACGATCCTGGTCAATCCGCTGAACACGCCAAAGGATGCCGTGACGGTGTCGGCCCCCGACGGCTATGCCTTCGTGGATTTCGATACGCTGATGGGCGATCCGGCGCGGACCACCGAGGCGCTGGCCAAGGCGATCGATCGCAGCGCCGATACTGTCGGTACGGTGCTGAATTGAGGAAGGCGAGGGCAGTTCTGCCGCTCCTGCTTTCGCTTCTCGCCGGCTGCGCCCATCCCCATGTCCCGCCGGTGCTGGCGGTCGATCGCGTCGCCTGCGATCGAATGCTGATCTCGACCGACGCGGCGGTGCTGAAGTTCGATCCTAACAATGCGGTCGAAACCAATGTTCGCTTGACCCCACAAATTCGCTGCTTCGAAGCGGACGATGGTAGCCGCGACTATTACGCTGCCTTTGTCTTGCCGCAGATGGGCGTGCGTTACACTCTGTCGGTCGGTGCGGCACCGGAAGATGTTTCGCTGCTGGCGCCACAGATCTTGCTGATGGACGATCAAGGGACGGTGACGCGGCACATGACGGCGCCGCAATTCCTGTTCCGCGGCAATCAATTGACGGCGCTGATCCAACCGCGGCCAAACGAGACGCGGATGATCGTGATGTCCGACCATACCTTGGTCGGTCAGACCACAACGCGGATCCTGCAATTGATTACCAGGACGAGCACCAGCTTCGTTGTCGGCAAGGCGATATTTGCCGGACAAAGCCAGACGGGAACCGAGGCTCAGGTCGAAAGCACCTTCTCCTTCGTCGGGCCGGTGACCATCGGAACCGTACCGGTGCCTGCTGCGAGCTGACCGCCGGCGTAGCGTTAGGAGAACGCCCGCGCCACCGCCTCCAGCACCGCGCCGTCTGGCCGGGCGATCGTTTCCAGCACGTCGAAATGATCGCGGCCGGGGGCGGCGATCTCCTCTACCCGCTGGCCGGCCGCGCGCAGGTTGGCGGCATAGTCGGTGGTGTGGCGGACCAGTTCCGGCAGTTCGATCGCGCCCACGGTCAACAGGGTCCTGGCGCCGGGCCCGATATGCCGTTCGGGGCTGAAGGCCGCGACCTCGTCCGGCGTGAGGTCCAGCTTGTCATTGAGACGGCCGAGCCGGATCGGCTCCAGGTCGTAGAGCCCGCTGATGCCGAGCACCAGCGAGACGGCCGGATGGGCGCGATGAGAGGCTGCCAGATGGCCGCCGGCGGAATGGCCCGAAAGGCAGAGCCGGCGCGGATCGGCGCCCCAATCGGCCATGCAGGAGGCGAGGAAATCCACGGCCTGGCCGATCTCGTCGACGATCTCGCCCATGCGCGCACCGGGCCCGAGCGTATATTCGATCAGCGCCACATTGAAGCCGCGCGCCAACGGTCCGACGGCGATATGGGCGAACTCCTCCTTATCGCGCGACTGCCAATAGCCGCCATGGATGAAGGCGAGGGTCGGCGCCCCCACCATCGGGCCGGCGATCCAGTCGAGCCGCTGGCGCGCACCCTCGCCATAGGCCAGGTCGCGCTTGACGTCGAAGCTCGAATAGACCGCGGCGCTGCGGGCGATGAAGTCGGCGAGCTTGTCGGCCGCGTCCGGCACGGCACCGGTATTGTGGTAGGCCCGGTCGAGCGTCTCGCGATCCATGCCCCGAAACACACTCATCTGCGCAATCCTCCGATCGTATCCGTCGCTGCAGCGTCGACTGGCCGCCGGAGAGATGCAAGAGGGAAGGGCTGCGGACCGGCGTTCTATGGGGTCGGCACGGCCCATGGTAAACTCCATCGGCGCGGTTGCGCTGGTGATTGGATCAATAAAACCGGCAGTAGCGTCGACCTCAGGTCGATGTGACAGGGAATAACCCGGCATGCGAACCGCGGTACCCCAGGCGATGTGTCGACCAACCCGCTCCCTCGGATGGCGGTCTCGGCTTGTGGTGGTGATTGGCGTGGGCCTTGCCTCGGTGGGCGCGAGCCGGGCCGCAGACTGGCAGGGACCGACCAGCGGACCGCCGGCACCGCCCGGCAAGCACATCACGGTCGTCGCCGAGAACATGCATAACGACGGCATCGCCGGCCTGATCGATGCGATGAAAGAGGCCGCGGCTGTCCTCGACTGGCACTTGGACATTCTCGATGCCGGCGGCGATGGGCAGCGCCTGTCCGTGGCTCTGAAGGCGGCGTCCGGCGAGGCGGGCGGCAGGGTCGATGGTCTGGTCCTGGTCGGCATGGATGCGGTCCGCAACATGCCGGACTTCGGCGACAGCGTCGACGCGAGCCAGCTGCCGGTGGTCGGCTGGCATGTCGGCCCGCAACCGGGGCCGGTCGCCAGCACGCCGGTCGCGGTCAATATCACCACCGATCCGGCGGAGGTCGCCCGGTTGGCCGCCGACCAGGTGATCCAGCACCCGGACGGCCACGCCGGCGTCGTCATTTTCACCGACTACCAATATGCCATCGCCGTCGCCAAGGCGCGGGTCATGGCGAACAGCATCCGCGGCTGCGAGCAATGTACCTTGCTGGAGGTGGTCGATCTGCCGCTCGCCGAGACGGCGACGCGCATGGGCGAGGAAATCGACCGGCTGCGATCGCTCTATGGCTATGCCTTGACCCATATCCTGGCGATCAACGATCTCTATTTCGACGATGCCACCGGCGAGCTGCTGCGCGAGGACGTGCCGCCCGACCATCTGTCGCTGATCTCGGCCGGCGACGGCAGTCCCAGCGCGCGTGATCGCATCCGCCGCGGCTATTACCAGACGGCGACCGTCGCCGAGCCCTTGCCGCTGCAGGCCTGGCAGTTGCTCGACGAATTGAACCGCGTGATGGCCCACCAGCCGGTCAGCGGCTTCGTCGCCTCGCCGATCGTGATCACCGGCAGCCAGACTTCGCCGGCGACCGAGGGCGATTTCCGCGGCGTCTATCGCAAGATCTGGGGCCGGTAATCCTTCGGCCGAGGCTCAAAAACTGGGCGGCGTGCAGGCGCTCACCACCTCGCACACCTCGTCGCCCGGGTTGCGGAAGCGGTGCGGCTTGTTGCTGTCGAAATAATACGCGTCGCCCGGGCCCAGCACGCGCCTGAGCGGGCCGACCTGGACCTCCAGCCGGCCGCGGATGACGACGCCGCCCTCCTGGCCTTCGTGCTGCAGCAGCACCTTGCCGGTGTCGGTACCCGGCTGATAGCGCTCATGCAGGATCTGCAGCGCGCGGCCGGAGAGGTCCGGCAGGATCTGGCGGAACGAGATGCCGCCCTCGCCGATCTCGACCAGCTCGTCGGCGGCGAAGAACACACGCTCCTGGTCCTCGAGCGGAAAGCCGAAGAACTCGGCGAGCCCGATCGGGATACCGTCCAGGATGCGTTTCAGCGAGCCCACCGACGGGCTGACCGTGCCGCTCTCGATCAGCGAGATCGTGGCGTTGGTGACGCCGCATTTGCGCGCGAGCGCGCGCTGCGACAACCCGTGCAAGCGGCGGATCGCGGAGAGGCGCTGGCCGACGTCGTCGCTCATGGTCCGACAGACCCTTTTGTTTCATCCGTTCAACATATTTAACGAAAACCCGGTCAGCCTCAATGATTTCAAGCGCTTGGAGAACCTAAGAAATAGCCTGTCGCACGGCGGCCAAAGCCCCGACAATGGTTGGATATTCTGATGATTTTGGGGGCAAGCGCCATGGCCGACGTCACGATGCCGAACGATCTCGAGTCCTTCTGGATGCCGTTCACCTCCAATCGGCAATTCAAGGCGGCGCCGCGCATGCTGGTCGCGGCCAAGGACATGCATTACACCGCCGCCGACGGCCGTCCGGTGATCGACGGCACCGCCGGTCTCTGGTGCTGCAACGCCGGCCATGGCCGCCAGAAGATCGTCGAGGCGGTGCAGCATCAGGTCGCCCAGCTCGATTTCGCACCGACGTTCCAGATGGGCCATCCGAAGGCGTTCGAGGCGGCCTCGCGCCTGGCCTCGATCCTGCCGGGCGACATGGACCGGGTGTTCTTCACCAATTCCGGCTCGGAATCGATCGATACGGCGCTCAAGATCGCGCTGGCCTATCACCGGGCGCGCGGCGAGGGCACGCGCACGCGCCTCATCGGGCGCGAGCGCGGCTATCACGGCGTGGGCTTCGGCGGCATTTCCGTGGGCGGCATCGTCACCAACCGCAAATGGTTCGGCGGGCTCTTGACCGGCGTCGATCATATGCCGCACACCCATAACCTGGCCGCCAACGCCTACACCCGCGGCGAGCCGGAAGTCGGCGCCGACCTGGCCGACGAGCTGGAGCGGATCGTGACGCTGCACGACGCCTCCAACATCGCGGCGGTGGTGGTCGAGCCGGTCTCGGGCTCGACCGGCGTGCTGGTGCCGCCCAAGGGCTATCTGAAGCGCCTGCGCGAGATCTGTACCAAGCACGGCATCCTGTTGATCTTCGACGAGGTCATCACCGGTTTCGGCCGCCTGGGTTCCAGCTTCGCGTCCGAACATTTCGACGTGCTGCCCGATCTCATGACCATGGCCAAGGGCATCACCAACGGCGTCATCCCGATGGGTGCCGTCGGCGTGCGCGAGCCGGTCTATCAGGCCTTCATGCAGGGGCCGGAGAACGCCATGGAGCTGTTCCACGGCTATACCTATTCCGGCCATCCGATCGCGGCCGCGGCCTCGATCGCGACGCTCGACATCTATCGCGAGGAGGCGCTGTTCGAGCGCTCGGCGTCGATGGCGCCCTATTTCGAGGATGCGGCCCATTCGCTGAAGGGCCTGCCCAACGTCATCGACATCCGCAACATCGGCCTGGTCGCCGGCATCGAGCTGGCCTCGCGTCCGGGCAAGCCCGGCGCCCGTGCCTACGACGCCTTCGTCAAATGCTTCGAGCAGGGGCTGCTGATCCGCGTCACCGGCGACATCATCGCATTGTCGCCGCCGCTGATCATCGAGAAGCACCATGTCGACGAGATGTTCGGTATTCTGGCCAAGGTGCTGCGCGAGCTCGACTAGCGACGGGTTCAGGCGGCGTGGTGTTCGGGTTCGACCGACAGCCGCAGGCCGACGGTCTTGAGGACCGCCAAGAGAGTCTTGAGCGTCGGGTTTCCCTTGGGCGATAGCGTGCGATAGAGGGATTCTCGGCTGATCCCGGCTTCGGCCGCGACTGCGCCCAGGCCGCCATAGGCCTCGGCGACGGTGCGGAGCGCCAGCAGGCCGGCGGCACGATCGTTCGGGTCGTCGAGGGATTCCATCGCTGCCTTGAGATACTCGACCGCCAATTCCCGGTCAGCGGCCAGTTCTGCCACTTCCCGCTCATGGTGCGAGACGGTGCCCGTGAGCTTGCCCATTATTGCCTCCGCTTCCATTCCGCCCAAAGATCCCTGGCCCGCTTGATATCGCGCGACTGTGTGTTCTTGTCGCTGCCACAGAGCAGGATCACGACGGTCTTGCCATGCCGGCCACAATAGACCCGATAGCCGGCACCAACATGGATGCGCAGCTCGATGACGCCATCGCCGACTGGCTCGCAGTCGCCAAAATTGCCGGCTTCGACCTGTCGCAAGCGCACGCGGACGCGCGCGGCAGCAACTTTGTCGCGGAGACCCAAAAGCCAATCCGTGAATGGCTCCCATCCGTCGTCACGTTGATATCGAAGCAGGTTGATCAAACAGAATGTAGCTTAAAAGCTACATATGGTCCAGGGCCTAGCGTAAATGTGAGGTGACACCGCGCCCGCCATGCCGCTCTCTACCGGCATGAAGCCCCGCAAGCCCATCGCCTGGCCGATCGTCCTCGTCGCCCTCGGCCTGTTCCTCGCACTGCAGGCCGGCATCGCCGCCGCCACGGGCGGGCTCGTCGCCAGCGCCATGGTTGCGGCCATCGGGCTCGGCATCGGCGCTACGCTGCTGTCGGCGGAGTTCGGCTTCGCGTTCGCGTTCCGGCAGGCGGCGGAATTCCGCGACTTCAGCATCTTCCGCGCCCATTTCCTGATGTTCGCGCTGGCCCTGCCGCTGATGGTGCCGGCCGTGGCCGCGGGTCAGCTGTTCGGGTTGCCGGTGACGGGCTTCGCGACCCCGCTCGGGCCTGCCTTCGTGCTGGGCGCGCTGCTGTTCGGCATCGGCATGCAGCTGGCCGGCGGCTGTGCCTCGGGCACGCTTTATCTGTTGGGCGGCGGCAACGCCAAATTCGCCGGCACGCTCGTGGGCTTCGTCGCGGGCTCGGTGCTGGGTGCCGCCCATATGGGCTTCTGGTGGTCGCTGCCGGCGCTGCCGCCGATCACGCTGTTCAGTCTCGGCCCCTGGCCGGTGACGCTGGCGCTCGAAATGGCGGGCTTGGTCCTGGTCGGCTGGATGATCCCGCACCAGGCCCCGCTGCCGCGCCGGCTGGTGCTGGGGGCGGTGGCGCTCGCCCTGCTGAACGCGGCGACGCTGCTGGCGGCCGGTCATCCCTGGAGCGAGACCTGGGGCTTCGCGCTCTGGGGCTCGAAACTCGCGGCGCTCGTGGGCGCCCATCCGGAGAGCTGGGCCTATTGGAGCGACGGGCGCTCGCTCTATGTCAGCGTCTTCGCCGATACGACCTCGATCATGGATATGTCGATCATCCTGGGGGCACTGCTCGCCGGGGGGCTGACCCATCGTTTCGTCTGGCGTCTGGGCGGCAGCCCGCGCGCCTGGCTTGCGGCGGGTTTGGGCGGGGTGATGATGGGCTATGGCGCGCGGCTCTCCGGCGGCTGCAACATCGGCGCCTATTTCAGCTCGATCGTCTCGGGCGATCTCTCGGGCTGGGTCTGGTGCGCTGTGGCGCTGCCGGGCAGCCTGGTGGGGCTGCGCCTGCGCCGCGCCATCGAGGGCTTCGCACTTCCCCGCGTGCGTTCCGCCTGAGCGGTGCTATGATTTCAGCCTCGCCGCGAAATTGACGGCGGGCTGTTCGGCATTCTCCACCAAGGTGCTGCGCGACAACGACTAACGGCCGCGATACGGCATCAGAGGGACTGTCGACCAGGATAAACAAACCTGGAGGAGACGGACCATGCTGATCGGTGTGCCGAGAGAGATCAAAAGCAACGAGAACCGTGTGGGCCTGGTGCCGGGCTCAGTGCGCGAGCTGACGCAGCATGGTCATCGGGTCATGGTCGAGCGCGGGGCGGGCGCCGGCATCGGCTTTTCCGACGAGGCCTATGCGACGGTGGGCGCGGAACTGGCCGAAAGCGCGCACGAGATCTTCTCCGAAGCCCAGATGATCGTGAAGGTGAAGGAGCCGCAGCCGCGCGAATGCGCGATGCTGCGCGACGGCCAGATCCTGTTCACCTATCTGCATCTGGCGGCCGACCGGGCCCAGACCGAAGCGCTGATCCGCTCGCGCGCCGTCTGCATCGCGTATGAGACCGTGACCGATGCCCGCCGCGGGCTGCCGCTGCTGGCGCCGATGAGCGAGGTCGCGGGCCGCATGTCGGTCCAGGTCGCGGCCCATTGCCTGGAAACCCAGCAGGGCGGCGGCGGCATGCTGCTGGGCGGCGTGCCCGGCGTGCCGGCGGCCAAGGTCGTCATCCTGGGCGGCGGCGTCAGCGGCACCAATGCCGCGCGCATGGCGATGGGCATGGAGGCCCATGTCACGGTCATAGACCGGTCGCTGCAGCGTTTGAATGAACTCGACATGCAGTTCGGCGCGCGCCTGCATACTTTGTTCTCGACCGCGGAGAATATCGAGTGCGCGGTCAGAGATGCCGACGCGGTCATCGGCGCGGTGCTGATCCCCGGAGCGGCCGCGCCCAAGCTGGTGACGCGCGAGATGGTCCGGCACATGCGCCCGGGCTCGGTCATGGTCGATATCGCGATCGACCAGGGCGGCTGCTTCGAAACCTCGCGCCCGACCAGCCATGACGACCCGACCTATATCGAACATGGCGTGGTGCATTACTGTGTCACCAACATGCCGGGCGCGGTCGCGCGCACCTCGACCGTGGCGCTCAACAACGCGACCCTGCCGTTCGTGCTGGCGCTCGCCGGCAAGGGCTGGAAGCGCGCGTTGAAGCATGATCCGCACCTGAAAGCCGGTTTGAACGTCGCATTCGGCCGCGTGACCCACGAAGCCGTTGCCCAAGCCCTGGGATACCATTATCTGGTCCCGGACGAGGTTCTTGCAGACTGAGGGTTCATGCGGGTCACGGTACTGGCGGCGACGGGGCGTCTGGGTCAGGTCCTCGTCCGGCATTTGCTGGACGCGGGCCACGACATCGTCGCCGTCGGCCGTGACCCGGCCAAGCTGGCGCTGCTGCCCGAGGCGGTGACGCGGCGGGTCGCCGACTTCGGCGATGGACCCGCGCTGGCATCAGCGCTGGCCGATGCCAGCCACGTGGTCAGTTGCGCCAATGCCGTCCATGTCCCCGTAATCATTGCCGCCCTGCCGACACCGGCCCCGGCGCGGCTGGTGCTGATGGGCTCGACCCGGTGCTTTTCCGCGATTCCGGATGCGACCGCCCATCACGTGCGCCAGGCCGAGGCGATGCTGGCCGAATTGCCGGTGCCGAGCGTCTTCTTGCTGGCCAGCCTGATCTATGGCGCCGGCGGCAGCGTGATCGACGGGCTGGCGGCCAAGCTCAGACGCTCGCCGCTGCTGCCGCTGCCCGGCGGCGGCCGTGCGCTGGTCCAGCCGATCCATATCGACGATGTCGCGGCATCGCTCGTGGCCGCCCTGGGGCGCGACGAGGCGCCGGGCGCGCCCATCGTCATCGCCGGGCCGGAACCCATGACCTATGGCGCCATGGTGCGCGCGATCGCGCGCGGCATCGGCCGGCCGGTCGTGATCCTGGCCGTGCCGGGCTGGATCTTCTCGGTCGCCGGCCGGGTCCTGGCGTTCGTCCCGCCGCTGGCCGGCTTGGGCGGATCGCTGCGCCGGCTGGTCGAGGACAAGGCCTATGACGTCGGCGAGATGCAGTACCGTCTGGGCGTCCGGCCCCGGGCGTTCGAGGTCGGCAGCCTCAAACCATGAAGTTCCTGCCCCTGCTGGCGGCCGCGCTGGCACTGGTTGCGGCGACCGCGCGGGCCGAAGAGGACGCGCGGCCGCGCCTCACCTGGGTCATGGCGGTGCCGCCGCCGGCCCATATTCCCAACCGGACCGGCTATGTCGACGAGACGCTCGACTGGTTCATTGCGCGTCTGCCGCAGTTGCGGCACGAGGTCATCACCGCCAATTCCAAGCGGCTGCAGGACATGATCGCGTCCGACGACGGCATCTGCGGCGCCGCCATGCTGAAGACGCCGGAGCGCGAGCGCGACACGGCTTTCTCGCGTCCGGTCTATTGGAGCCTGCCCAACCGCCTGATCGTCAGCGCCGCGCATCCGGCGGCGCTCGACGCCCATCTGAACGCCCGGGGCGAGGTCGATCTGCCGGCGCTGCTGGCCGACCGGAGCTATACCGGCGGGCTGCAATTCGGCCGCTCCTATGGTGCCGGTATCGATCAGGCGCTGGATCGGGCGCAGCAGCATCCGGGCGAGAGCGCCGGCCTGGTCTCGATCCGCGGGCCCGGCCATTTCGACATGCTGGCCGGCGGCCGATTCGACTGGACGCTCGCCTTTCCGATGGAGGCGCTGTGGTGGGCGCGCCGGCTGGCGGTCAGTCCGGACAAGACCGAGTTCCTGGGCGATCTGGGCGGCGACAATCTCGCCTATCTGACCCGGCCGATCGCCGGCAACACCGACCTCGTTCCCGGCTATATCGGCTGCTCGCGCCGTCCGCTCGGCCAGAGCGTCATCGCGGCGATCGACCGGCTGATCGACGCCGCCGGCGCCAATCCGCCCTGGCTCGACTATTACCTGAACTGGCTCGATACCGGCGCCCGCGCCGACTATCTGAAGGCGCGGGCGGCGAAGGTCCGCTAGCCGGGGGGCGAAATCCTCGCGGCGCGCCTCGATCCGGATGCCGCCCCCCGCCGCGGTGCCGCCCATCACCAGCCCAGCGCAAGCGCCGCCAGATCGTGAAAGGGGGTTACCGTCGCCCAGCGTTCGACGATCTTGCCGTTGGCGATGCGCCACAGCACGAAGCCATGGAACTCGATCCGTTCGCCCGTTTCGGCCTTGGTTCCGGTCCAGCGATTGCGGACGACGACCTTGTCGCCTTCTGCCAAGGCATCCAATACTTCGACATGCAGGTCCGGCAGCAGGCGATACATTGCCGCCATCATGGCGCGATCACCTGCCAAATCCGTGGGCTTGCCGCCCGGGCCATCGTGATCCAGGAAGTCGGGCGCCAGGTTTCGATCGATCGCGCTCAGGTCTTTCCGGTTCACGAAATCGTCGAAATGCGCGATGACCATCCGCTTGTTGCGTTCGAGGGTGGGATCCTGCGGGGGCGACGTCACGATGTCTTCGCCGTTTGGGGTTGATCCGCAGCGAGCAGCGGGTGACCAACGGCGCCGACATCGACGCGAACCAGTTTGGCCGGCTCGCCCTGTTCGGATGGCAGGACCATCGTGCCGCCCGTCGTCGTGACATAGACGGACCTGTCGTCCAGGGCCGTGCGGCCGAACGCGACCGCGGTCGCGCAGAGCAGCCCGTGGTCGGCGGTCGCAAGGGTCGCGCGATCACCGTTGGGCGCGAGCCGCACCAAAGAATTTGCGGGATGGGTCGCGATATAGAGATTGCCCTCGACATCGATGGCGAAATCGTCGGCCCTCAGGTTTGCGGCTACGATCTCCAGCGGTCCCGGGGCTCCGTCCGGTCCGACCGGTGCGCGGAAGATCGCGTCCCGTGCGGTGACCGAGACATAGACGTGGCCATCGTACAGTTTCACGCCGTTGACGCCGGGGGTCATGTCGCCGCCCAGAGGTTTCATGCGGTCGTCCGCCAGCCAGGGCTCGAACAGGCCCGTCGCCGGATCGAGCGCATAGACGACCCCGCCGATCGAATCGGCGACGAGCATCCGATGGCCGTCGCTGTGCGGCGTCATTCCATTGAGAAACGCCGCATCCGGCAGCGTGGCGATCCGGCGGACCGACCCGTCGGGGTCGGCCTGCCAGATCACGCCAGGCGTCATTCCGGGCTGCCCGCCGCTGACGAACAGCGAGCCGTCATGAGCCAGGGCGAGCCCTGCCACCGGCTGGTCGAAAACCGCGAAGGGTTTAACGATGCCGGTAGTGGGATCCACATTGACCACGGCCCGGTCGGTGTGGAGCGTGACGAAGATGGACCCCGCCCCATCAATCGTCAGATTTTCGGCAAAGCTGCCTTTTGGCCATGTCGCAATGATCTTTGTCGCGGCATAGGCCGCCGGACCGCCGTCGTGGTTCATTGCGCCGTCTCCTCATCAGCCGCCGCGCCGGGTTCCGGTAACCCGACTGCAAGTTGGTCTCAAATTGACCCGACTGATTTGAGGTGCCGTTTTATATCAGTCAAATTGATTGGATCGATGTCGATCATCTCTAGGATTGATGCGCCGGCTCAGGCCCCGCTCTGCCCAACCTCGACGACCAGCGCGCGCAGCCAGCAATGGCCGGCGTCCGACGTGGTGCGTCGATGCCAAGCCATGCTGACGTCGTATCCGGTCGATGGCAGGGGTAGCGGACAGATCGTCAGGCCTGCGGCCTCCGCGCAATTTTCGGCCAGCCGCCTTGGGACCGCCGCCACCGCGCGGAAGCCGCGCAGCAAGAACGGCACCGCCAGAAAATGGGCCGTCGTATAGGCGACGTCCCGACGCCGGCCGATCTCACGCAACAGCTCGTCGACATGGCCGAACGCCTCGCCGCGAAGCGAAACCAGGAAATGCGGCAGAGCGACATACTCGTCCAGCGACAAGGGCGCTCCGAGACCGCATGCCGCGCTGTCGAACAGACAGACGAAGGTCTCGTGATAGAGTTTCTCGAACCGCAACTCGCCTTCCATCTCCGGGAAATAGCCGATCGCGAGATCGATCGCCCCCGTCGCCAGCAATTCGGCGCCCAGGCGCATCTCGACCGAGCGCGAGATAACGTCGATACCGGGCGCCGCCACCTGAACCCGGCGCAAGATTTTCTGCATCAGGGCCGCCTCGACCTGATCCGAGATGCCGATGCGGAATGTTCGGCTCTCCCGGTCGGGGCGGAACGCCGAGCCGGCGAAGACCTCCTGGCGCAACTCGCTCAGAATCCGCGAGACCGGCTCGATCAGGTCGAGCGCCCGCGCCGTCGGCTGCATGCCCGACGGCGTACGGGACAGCAGCGGGTCCTCGAACATCTCGCGCAGGCGCGACAGCGCGTTGCTCATCGCCGGCTGCCCGATACCCATGCGGCCGGCGGCGGCCGTCACGCTGCGCTCTGCCATCAGGGCGTCGAATGCGACCAGCAGATTGAGATCGAAGCGCCGGAGATCATCCATGATTAATCCGCATCGTCATCTCTGATATCGATTTACGCCTTCACGGATCATTATCATAAACAATGGGTTGGCCGAGTCAGCCGCGCAGCAGTTCCTCGACGAACGCCGGCGCCAATGTGCCGGCCGGGCCGTGGCGGGCTTCGTCGAACAACCGGGCGCCCTCCGACGGTTCCAGATTGAGCTCGATCGTGCGGGCACCGGCGCCGTGGGCCTGCGCCACGAAGCCGGCCGCCGGATAGACGTTGCCGGACGTGCCGATCGACACGAACAGGTCCGCCTCGGCCAGCGCCTGGTCGATCGTCGGCATATAGAGCGGCATCTCGCCGAACCAGACGACATGGGGCCGGAGCGTGCCGGCACCGTCGCAGCCGGCGCAGACCAGGTCCGGCGTCAGGTCCTCCTCAACCGGGACGATCCGGCCGCAGACGGTGCAGCGCGCTTTCAACAGCTCGCCATGCATGTGCAGCACATGGCGGGAGCCGGCGCGTTCGTGCAGATCGTCGATATTCTGGGTCACGACCAGCAGCTCGCCTGGCCACTCCCGCTCCAGCCGCGCCAGTGCCAGATGCGCCGGATTGGGCTGCACCGCCGGATCGAGCAACTGCCGGCGCCGGGCATTGTAGAAAGCCTGGACGCGGGCCGGATCGGCGCGGAACGCTTCCGGCGTCGCGACATCCTCGATCCGGACCTTGGCCCAGATGCCGTCGGCGTCGCGGAAGGTCGCGAGGCCCGACTCCCGGCTGATGCCGGCGCCGGTCAGGATCACGATCGACCGCATGTTCATCTCCGCTGGTGGTCGGACAGTCTAACCCCAGTTTCCGCTGGGCCGCCAACCGCCGGCACCGTAAGCTCCGGCACCTTGCTTCGATGGGCGGTGCGGCGTGAATTTTTTCAAGAACAAGTACATTGGCTACCTGGTCTGGCGCCTCATTCTGAAAAATCCCCGGCTGCGGCTCAAGCTGCAAGGATGGCTCTATCCGCACCGGACCGAGTTCGCCCAGATCCTGGGCGCCGGCGTCTTCATCGATACCCAGAAGGAACTCGGCTACTACCGGGCCGCGCGCATCGTGCGCAGCAACATCGTCACCTGGCAGGAGGCGCCGAAGCTGCTGGCGCTGATGACCCAGATCCGCGCCGGCACGACCTTCGTCGATTGCGGCGCCAACGTCGGCCTGTGGTCGGCCCAGGTCGGGCGCATGAGCACGATCCTGCCCGACCTCCAGGTCCTGGCGTTCGAGGCCAATCCGGACACGTTCACCCGGCTGCAGCGCACCTGCGAGGCGCTGCCGGGCGTGCGTTGCTTCAACGTCGCGCTCTCGGACGCGCCGCGCACGCTCGACATGGTCGGCGGCGCCGCGTCGGGCGTGTTCGGCATCCACCAGAGCGAATTCCAGATCGCCGGCGAGGTGCAGAAGATCCAGGCCCGGCCGCTCGACGATTTCCTGGGCGAGGATCTGACCGACCTCGTGCTCAAGGTCGATGTCGAGGGCCATGAGCTCGAGGTGGTCAAGGGGGCGGCCAAGGCGCTGGCGCGTGGCGCCGTGCGGGCAATCCTGATCGACGGCATTCTGGAGGCGAGCCGGACCGAGCTCCTGGCGCTGCTGACCGGTCACGGCTTCCGGCTCTACGATTGCGACAGCCTCACGCCCCATGTCGGCGACGGCGACCGGGTCCTGGCGATCCGCGGCTAATCTATCTGGAAATAGACCACGTCGGACGCCATATGCCGGCCCAAGCCCATGTCAGAACTTGCCCAGACCCTTGCCGATATTCGTGCCTGCCGGCATTGCGCCGACCTGCCGCGCGGCCCGCGGCCGATCATTCGGGCGAGCGGCACCGCGCGGCTGCTGATCATCGCCCAGGCGCCGGGGACGCGCGTGCATGAGACCGGCCTGTCGTTCAACGACCGCAGTGGCGATCGGTTACGTGAGTGGCTGGGGCTCGATTGGGACACATTCTATGACGAGGCCCAGGTCGCGATCATGGGCATGGGCTTCTGCTATCCGGGCGTCGACCGCCACGGCGGCGACCTGCCGCCCCGGCCGGAATGCGCGCCGCTGTGGCATCCGCGCGTGTTGCCGCTCTTGTCTTCGGTCCGGCTGACCCTGCTGATCGGCCTGCATGCCCACAAACTCTATCTGCCGGGCGGCGGCCGTCTGAGCGTGACCGAGCGGGTGGCCGCCTGGCGCGACCAGCCGCCCGACCGGTTCGTGCTGCCGCATCCGAGCTGGCGCAACACCGCTTGGCTGAAGCGCAACCCGTGGTTCGGCGAGGAACTCTTGCCCGTGCTGCGCGAAAGGGTGCGGACTGCCCTCGACAATCCGTGATGGAATGGACCCGCACGGCTACCCGTTTGTGCGTGTGGGGGCAAATGGGGAACCGGATGCGGCATCAGGCGGTTGCGGCGATCATCGGGCTGGCGTTGATGGCGGCGGTCTCGGCCGGGGCCGGGGCTGCGGATCCGGTTTCCGGCACGGTGCTGGTCGCGCCCGACGATACCGAGGCGCCGCCGCACGATGCCTCCAAGCTGATCCTGCCGGGCCAACCCGATCGTCCGGGCGTGCCGGGGCCGACCCTGCCGCCGCTCTGGCTGGTGCCGTTGCCCGACCAGGCGACCCGTACGGCCGAGCGGGCGCGGCTCGACGCCGCCCTGGAGGATCGTTTCGGCCATCCGACCCCGCCGTCGCAGAGCTTCGATCAGGACATCGTCCCGCTCGCCGCCGGCTTGCCGTGGCAGGCGATGCAGCGCCGCGTCGACGGCACGCTCGGCGACAAGAAGCTGGGCCTGCTGCCCTGACGCTAGATCGGGTGCTGCTCCAGCACCTGGCGGATCTTCTTGGCGAGAGCGGCATGGGTGAAGGGCTTCGCCAGCAAATCGATGCCGCGCGCCAGACCGCCGGCCTGGGTGATCGCCTGATGGGCATAACCGGTGGTCAGCAGCACCGGCAGATCGGGCCGGGAGCGTCGCGCCTGGTCGGCCAATTGCCGGCCGCTGAGGCCGCCGGGCAGGCCGATGTCGCTGAACAGCAGCCGGATGCGCGGCTCCCGCGCCAGATGGTGCAGCGCCTCATGGCCGTCCGCAGCCTCGATGACCCGATATCCGAGCGCCCGCAGCATTTCCAGGCCAATCATGCGGACGTTCTCGTCATCCTCGACCAGCAGGATCAGCTCCTGCTCCTCGCCCTGCGGCAGCTGCTCGGCCGGGGCCACGACATCGCTCCGGCCGTTGGGATCGGCGATGCGCGGCAGCAGGATCTTGATGGTGGCGCCGGCGCCGGGCGCGCTGACGATCTCGATATGGCCGCCCGACTGCTTGACGAAACCATAGACCTGGGACAGGCCCAGCCCGGTGCCGCGGCCGAAATCCTTGGTGGTGAAGAAGGGTTCGAACGCCTTCGCGATCACCTCGCGGGTCATGCCGGTGCCGGTATCGCTGACCGTGATCGCGACGCATTCGGCGGTCTGCAGCCGGTCGCTCAAGGCCGGATCGTCGCTGTCGAGCCGGATGTTGCGCGTCTCGATCGTCAGCGTGCCGGTGCCCGGCATGGCATCCCGGGCGTTGACCGCCAGATTGAGCAGCGCGTTTTCCAGCTGGTTGCCGTCGGCCGAGACCCACCAGAGGTCGCGGGCGAGCTTGGTCTCGATCCGGATCGTCTCGCCCAGCGTCCGATGCAGCAGGTTCGACATGCCGGCAACCAGCCGATTGATCTCGATCGGCCGCGGGTCGAGCGGCTGGCGCCGGGCAAAGGCCAGCAACTGTGCGGTCAACACGGCCGCCCGCTCGCCCGCGCGCTGGGCCGCCTCCAGCTTCAGGCCGAAGCCGTTGTCATCGGCCGGCAGGCGGCTTTTCATGACGTCGAGATTGCCGAGGATGACCTGCAGCAGATTGTTGAAATCATGCGCGATGCCGCCGGTCAATTGGCCGACGGCCTCCATCTTCTGCGCCTGGCGCAGGGTTTCCTCGACCCGCTCGCGCTCTTCGATCTGCTGTTCCAGCATGCGGTTCACTTCGGCCAATTCGGCCGCGTGCTGTTCCAGACCGGCATTGGCCCGGGTCAGTGCCGCCTGGCCGAAGCCCAGGACAGCCGCCACCAGCGAGGCCATCACCGCCAGCAGCACGATGGCGCCATGGCGCTGCAGCCGCATCGAGACCGGTTCGGTCAAGGTGCGGACATAGACCGTGCCCAGCAGTACGCCGTTCTGGGTGACCGGGGCGGTCACGATCAGTCGGCCGTTCTCGATCGTGGGCGATGTCGGTGCCAGGGTCGGTGCGACCGGCGTGGCGCCCGGCTGGACAAAGGATGCGAACAGCGACCCGTCGGCGCGATAGACCGCGGCCGCGCGCAGGCTCTGGTCGGCACCCAGCGCTGCCACATATTCGCTGCCGGCGGCCTGATCGTCGAACGTCAGCGCCGCGGTCACCGTCGCGGCCAGAATATGGGCCTGTACGCTCAGTTGGCCGATGCGCTCCTGGCGATAGGTCCGCTCCGACTGCAGCACGATCAGCAGGCCCAGGCCCAGCAGGATGGCAGCGGCCAGCAGGGCCAGTTTCGGCAGATGCCGGCGGAAGTTGGTGAGGCGGTTCATAAGGCCTGTCATGCTCTTGGCTTCACGGAAACGGCCAGGCTCAACAGCTTGGAGCTGATGATCAGCCCGCGGCGTGCCGCCTCGGCATCGTCGATCTCGAACCGGACGCGATCGTCGCGAATGACGAAATTGATGACGCCCTTATGCCCGTCGGCCGCCTGGTCGGTGACGACCAGGGTGGCCGGTGCCATCGGCGGCAGGGGCACATCCCGCTCACCGACGAACAGCATGCCGCAACCCAGGGCCGGTGCTGAGGGGGGGAGCCTCAGAACCGCGGCCGGACCGGCATCGGGCGGCAGCTTGCTCTCGGCCTGTTCGATCAGGCGGCCGGTGGCCTCGGGGGCGAGCACGCACAGCGCCGTAGGGCCGCCCGCCGGCCATTCGACGAAGGCCGGGAATTTGGTGAGATAGGCGGCCTCGATCGCGGCCACGACAGGCTGGTCCTGGGCAGCGGCCGCACAGGGAATCAGGCAGGCAAGCGCCGTCGCGACGCTTATCCAGCGTCGGACCGTCCCGGCGATGCGTGCGGGATCGGGCATGGATCAGAACCGCCAGCGGGTTTCGACGAAGAAGCTGCGGGGGATCTCGTCGGTCTCGCCGGCCTCGAAGAATTCCTCGTGCCGGTCATGGATCAGATTGAAGCCGGACAGCCGCAGTTCCAGCGACTTGGTGACGTTCCAACCGACGCTGGTATTCAACTCGGCATATTCGGGCACGGTGGTGTTGTGCAGCTTGCCGACATAGCGCAGGTCCGCCTCCCAGGTGACGTCGTCGCCAAGGTTCATCGACGAGCGCAAGGCCGCCTGGTGATTGGGATCCTCGGCCGCGAACGTCAGCCCGCCGATGCCGCTGCTGCCCGGCTCGAACTCCAGATGTTCATGCTGTAGATTGAAGCTGGCGCTGAGCTTCCACCAGTCGGTGACGCGGAAGCTGCCCCAGACCTCGGCGCCATAGACCAGGCCGGTCATCTTGTTGCCCCAGCGCAGCGGCAGGAAGCCGCCCGGCGCCACCTCGATACTGCGCAGGTCGCTATAGACGTTGTAGAAGCTCGAGACCGAGAAAGACAGGCGCGGCGAGGCCTGGATACGGGTGCCGGCCTCATAGGCGGTCAGCACTTCGGGGACGAAAGCCTGGGAGCCTTCAAGGAAGGTCTCGCTGCCGACATTCTCGCGCAGGTCGCGGTCGACCGGTGTCGGCGCCCGGATCGCGCGCGAAATGGCGCCCCACAGCAGGGCATCGTCGGTCACCTTCCAGGACAGTCGGGCGCTCGGCAGCGGCTCGACATTTGCGAACGGATCATCTTCGAGCTTGAGCCCGAGCGTCAGGTTGACCGTATCGCTGAGCCCGATCGTGTCCTGGGCGAACAGGTCCGACAGATTGAGCGTCTGGCCCGCCGGATCGAACGCCAGGGCCGTGTTCTCGATATGATAGCCGATGACGCGGTCGCCCGCGCCCCAGACGATGTTGTTCCAGCCCGCCACCGTGAAACTGTGCTGGAACTCGGCGTCCCAGGTATCGATGGTAAAGCCGCCGGCGCCATTGTCCTCATAGCGCTTGGCCTGGTCGTAATAGGCCTGGAGCTGGAACGAGCCATTGTCGAGCGTGTGCTGCCAGCTGGCGAGCGCATCGCGGCCGCCGACCGAACCGTCGGGCGCCTCGGACGCCTGATAGATGTCGCCCTGGAGTGACACCGCCTCGCCGGGCGGGGTCCAGTCCAGGCGGAAGCCGCCCTGGGGCCGGGACCAGCTGTCGCCTGCGTCCTTGCCGTCGCTGGTCTGGTAGTCGCTGAAATAGGCGCCTTCGGCATGGACGCGATAGGTCAGGTCGTCGGTGATCTTGCCGCCATATTGCAGGCTGGCGCTGCGCTCCAGATTGCCGGCGCCGACCGTGAAGCTGCCGCCCTCGGTGTCCGCCGACTTGCGGGTGATGATGTTGATGACGCCATTGACCGCGTTGGCGCCCCAGAGTGTTGCGCCGGGGCCGCTGATCACTTCGATGCGCTCGATATCCTCCGGCAGCACCGCCTGCATGTCCCAGTAGACCCCGCCGAACAAGGGCGTGTAGACGCTGCGGCCGTCGATCAGCACCAGCAGCTTGTTGGACAGGCTGGCGTTGATCCCGACGTTGAAGCCGCGCGCCGAGATCGCGTAGGAGGTGGGCGAGAGCTGTGCCACCTCCAGGTTCGGCGCCAGGCGCAGGATCTCCGGCAGGCGGGTCAGGCCCGACCGCATGATGTCGTCATGGCTGATGACATAGACCGCGGCGGGCGCGTCGCTCAGCGGCTCAGACGTCTTCGATACCGAGGAAATCTGGATATTGGCCAGTTCCTCGATCGACAGGCGCTGCAGGTCGTCGATCGACTGCGCCGCTGCCGCACCGACCAGAGCGATCGACAGGGCCGTGCCGACGAGGCCGTGCCGAATGAACGAGAGTCCCATCGCTGGACGGTGCGACCGTTGCCGGTTTCTGCTCACCGCTTTTCCCCTCCAAGTGCTTCGCCGTCACCGCCCCCCGAACGCACTAACGGCACCTCCCCGGTGATCGATCCCTCCTTGGGGAAACTCTAGAGGAAGCGGCGGCCGAGTGCCACGAACTCGGCACTGCGGCGATCGCTTGCTCCCAGGCGCCCAAGATCGCATGCTTCGGCCATGGGCGACGCGCTGGACAGGATGATTCAGGGTCGAAATCGTACCGGCGGCCGACCGACCCGGGCGGAGTCGGCGCGCCGGCTCGACCATCTGCTCGACATCGCGACCGAGCAGTTCCTGAACCATGGCTACGGCGCCACCACGATCGAGGCGGTGGCGCGGGAATCCGGCCTCGCCAAGAAGACCATCTATCGCCGTTTCGGCGACAAGCCGGGGCTGTTCGGCGCGGTGTTGCGGCGTCTGTCCGACCGTTGGCTCAGCCTGCTGGGCGAGGTTGCGGTCGAGGGCGACGCCCTGCAGCCGACCTTGCGCGCGTTTGCCCGCCAGGTGCTGGATGGCGCGGTCAGCCGGGAGGGCGTGATGCTGTCGGCCATGATCCAGGCCGAGGCGCGGGCGTTTCCGCAACTGGCCCAGGGCTATTATGAAAACGGGCCCGGTCGCATCCAGGCGGCCTTGGCCCGCTTCCTCGCGGCCCAGCATGCCGCCGGCCGGCTCGCGATCGAGGATCCGGCGGTCGCGGCCGAGCAGTTCCTGCATCTGGCGATCGGCGGCATCCATCGGCGTGCCATGCTGGGCATCGGCCCGGCGCCGGACCGGGCGGCACTCGACCTGCGCGCCGATTTCGCCGTGCGCATCTTTCTCGATGGCTGCCGTAACGCGACACCGTGATTGCGCGTTCGTGACAATCGCGTGACACTCGTTTCGACGGGGTTCGGGGGAGGCGGGCGATGCGCGCGGAATTCGATCGGCAACTGGCGGCCTTGAAGGCCCAGGTCCTGGACTTGGGCACACTGGCGATCCGGCAGGTGGAACGTGCGCTGGAGGCGGTCGAACGGCGCGACGGGGCGCTCGCGGCCGAGGTCGCCCAGGCCGACAGTGCGCTCGACGCCGCAGAGAGCGCCATCGACGCGGCGGTCGTCCGCATCCTGGCGCTGCGCCAGCCGGAGGCCGGTGATCTGCGGGGGCTGTTGGCGGCGCTGCGCATCGCGACCGCGCTGGAACGGATCGGCGATCATGCCAAGACCGTGGCGAAGCGGTTGCCGCCGCTGGTCGATCGCCTGAACGACCCGGTTGACCCGGATCTGCTGACCATCGGCCGTCTGGCGCTGGACGAGGTCGAGGATGCGATGCGGGCCTATGGTGCCGACGATGCCGATCTGGCGCTGGCGCTCTGCGCGCGCGACGTCGTCCTGGATCGGCTCTATACCGGCTATAACGAGGCCATGCTGACGGCGATGGACGCCAGTACCGCCCAGGTCCGGCCGGGGGTCTTCCTGCTCTATGCCGCGCGCAATTTCGAGCGGATCGGAGACCAGGCGACCAACATTGCCGAGCGGGTGCATTTCGCGGTGCGCGGCAGGCTCCCGGAGGAGGACCGGCCGCGCTAGTTTGCGGGCAGATTGTGGAATGTCATGACGCTCAGCAGCATGTGGCGCTCGCCGCCGTCGTTGACCAGCGGCAGCAGCAGGTGGCGATAGAACACCAGCGGCCGTCCGAGCCAATGCAGCGACCGCTCGACCAGGGTCGCCAGACCCTCGTCGCGGGCGGCGTTGAACTCCGCCCTGGCCTCGTCGATCAGCGGGCACGGCAAATCGCTCAGCATTTTGCCTGGCAATTTGCTGAGCGTGTTGTGGCAGACTTCGGTGCCGGCCAGGCGGCAGCGATAGTCGCCATCGACCACGTCCCAGAGCAGGATATTGGGCAGGACCGGGCCCAGATCGCACGGATCGATGTCGGCCCGGCGTGGCGCGTCATAGCCGCCGCGCTTCGCCTTCCAATAGGTTAGCAGCCGGCGATGCTTGTCGTCCAACCGATGGTCCGGGATCGCATCCGGGCTGGTGGAGATGCTGAACAGCGTGCGCTCCCGCGTCAACAGGGCGGTGGCGTCGATCACGGTGGCGGGGGGCAAAGACAGGGCCAGCATGGACTGATCTTTCCTGGGACGGGGGCCGAGGGCGGTCACCAGGGAAGGGTTGCAGAGACCATGCCGGTTCAACTCACTCGGCTTCGTTCTCCAGCCGCTCCATATCGGCGTCGGAAAAGCCGAAATGATGGCCGATCTCGTGGATCAGCACATGGCGGACGATGTCGTAGAGATCCTCGCCCGTCTCGCACCAGTAATCCAGGATCGGCCGGCGATAGAGGAAGATCCGGTCCAGATCCGAGGCACCGGCGCTCACGCTCTTGTTCGGCAAGGCGACGCCGCGATAGAGGCCCAGGAGGTCGAACGGGCTTTCCAGTTCCATCTCCTTCTCGGTCTCTTCGTCCGGGAAATCATCGACCCGGATCTCGACATCCTTGACGAAGCGGGCGAGCGTCGGGGGAATGCCTTCGAAGGCCTCGCGGGCCAGGCTTTCCAGGTCGTCTAGGCTGGGCGGTAGGATCGGCTCGTCGGGCATGGTAAAGGCGGCTTTCGGGTCACGAAATGAACGGGCGATCCTGGCGATATCGGGCGGCGGGCGCGCTAGGCCAAGATGACGCACCTGACTTTGCGATGAAGGGACCAAGTGATGATAGCGAAATTGACCGAGGCGGAACGCAAGGCGGCGCTCGCCGAACTGGACGGCTGGCAGCCGGCTGTGGGCCGCGACGCCATCGAGAAAAACTTCAAATTCCGCGATTTCGTCGAGGCGTTCGGTTTCATGACCCGCGTGGCCTTGCTGGCCGAGAAGGCCGACCATCATCCTGAATGGTCGAACGTTTATAACCGGGTCCAGATCCTGCTGACGACCCACGATGCCGATGGCCTGTCGGCGCGCGACGTGGCCTTGGCCAAGGCGATCGACGCGCTGTGACGCGCTCTGGAATGCCTGCCCGCATCGCCTTGCTGCGCGGCATCAACGTCGGCGGCCATGCCAAGATCGCCATGGCCGAGCTCAAGGCATTGGCATTGGGCCTCGGGCTGGACGAACCGCAGACGCTGCTGCAAAGCGGCAATCTGGTGGTCCGCAGCAGCGAGGCGCCGGACGTGCTGGAGCCCCGGCTGGAGGCGGCCACGGCCCTGCGCTTCGGCTTCGCCGTGACCTATTTCGTGCGCGATCCCGGCCAATGGACCGAGCTGATCGCGGCCAATCCGTTTCCGGACGAGGCCAAGGCCGACCCCAGCCATCTCCTGGTCTATTTCCTGCGCACCGTCCCCGATGCCGCCGCCGTGGCGGCGCTCCAGGCGGCCATCCGCGGGCCGGAGATCGTCCGGGCCCACGGGCGGCACGCCTATATCATCTATCCCGACGGCATCGGTCGTTCGCGCCTGACCAACCCGATGATCGAGGGCAAGCTCGGCCCCGCCACCGGGCGGAACTGGAACTCGATCCTGAAGCTGGCGGAACTCGCGGAGGCTTGAGCCTTACGTCGGCGGCAAGCGCGGGACCGTCGGCGGCTCGACCGGCCCCGCCTCGTTCGGCCGTCTCGGCAATGTGATTGCACGAAAGCACGAAAGCACGCTAGAATTTCGGCAAATGATTTTTGCGCGGAAGTTCTAGCCTCATGGTCGCCGTCGTTTCGTGTTTGTCCCAAAAGGGCGGCGTCGCCAAATCGGCGCTCGCCAGGCTCGTTGCGCGCGAGTACGCCTCGGTGGGGCGCCGCGTGATGATCGGGGATCTCGACACGCTCCAGGCGACCTCGACGGAATGGTCGGATCGGCGAAACAACGCCGCGATCTTTCCGACCGTGCCCACGTACGGCTTTGAGTCCGTCAAAAAAGCGCTGAAGGCGGCCGCCGCTGCGGATCTCCTGATCCTCGACGGGCGCGGCTATGCCGACCACCACACCGCCGAGGCGGCGGAGGCATCGGACGCGATCCTGCTGCCGACCGGTACCAGCGTCGATGATCTGCGTCCGACCGTCCGCCTCGCCCACGAGCTGATCGCCGCCGGCATCGAACGGCGCCGCATCGTCTTTGCCCTGTGCCGGACCGGCGACGGCGCCAGGGAAAACACCGATGCCGGTCTCTATATCCACGCCGCCGGCTACAACTGCCTGTCCCAGGTCCTGCCCGAACGCGCCGGCTATCGACAGGCCCATGACGAGGGACGGACGGCCACCGAAGCGCGGCACCCGTCCCTCAGATCCAAAGCGAAAATCTTTGCCCAAGCCCTCACGGGCACCCTCGACACATTGATTTGGAAGGTAAAGCCATGACCGACAAACCCGTACCCGCAAAGACCCCGCGCGTCCGCAAAGGCGCCCCGCCCACGCCCGCCGAAACGCTGGGCGCGTTGACGACGTCGACCGTAAGCGACGCGCCCGCAGCGCCCCTGCCGGCCGATCCGACGCCGGCCCCCGCGAAGGCGGCCAAGCCGGCAACGGCGAAGCGCTCGAAGCCCGCGGCTGTCAAAACCGCAGCGCCCGAAAAGCCGAAGAAGCCGGTCAGCGAGCGCACGAAGCCCCTGAACTTCCGCGTGACGAACGAGTTCCGCAAAGCGTTCAAGCAGGCCGCGGCGACGGAGGACTGCAAGAAGGTCGAGCTGCTCGAACGGATGTTCGAGGCCTGGGTCGCTGCCAAGGCAACCCGCTCGCATTGAGGCGGGATGCGCCGAGCCCATCGGGCTCGGCGCGCCGTTTTACGGCAATGTCTGGACCGTCCGGGCGGCCAGATCGATCGAGAAACTCTCGACGATGTTTCCGGCCGATGTCGCGCCGGCAACGTAGGGGGCGGAGATATAGGTGCCGAGGATCTGCGCCTTGGAAATCTCCAGCCGTAGAAAGCCGAAATTACTCTGGTCGTAGCATTCGAGCCTCAGTCCGGCGTCGAGTTGCAGGGGGGCGTTCGGATAGGCCCCGTCGACCTTCTGGAGCTCGCCCAGGTTGGTATAGCCGCCGGCGCCGGCAACGATGCACGGGATCTGCATCGCGCTGTTCGGGCCGGCGATGTCGGTGGTGAAGCGCTGATAATTATGCACGTGGCCGGACAGCACGAGGTGCGGATAGCGACCGATCGCGGCAAAACTGTCGAACAGCACCTGATGCACCGCGCTGCTGCCGGAATGCTCGGTATCGCCCGAATAGGGTGGGTGATGCACCGCGACGATCAGCGCCAGGTCCGGATCGGCCGCCGCCAGCTCGCCCCGGAACCAGTCGATCTGATCCTGATGAATCTCGCCTTCGGTCTCGCCGACGTTTGAGAACAGGCCGACGAAGGTCGCAAGCGGGGTGGTGAAGGTCCAGAATACGTTCGGCAGGTCGAGCTGCGTGCGCGCCGATGAGGTTTTCAGCGAGCCGACCTGACCCGGGTCCTCCGACATGAAATTCTGCACCCAGCCATCGAGCGGCACTTTGGTCGGATCGACCGGGCCGTCCTGCGGATCGTCGGGCTGGCAATCATGGTTGCCGGGGATGGCGACGATGAAGGCCGGGTAGTCCTTGTAGGTCTCGTAGAAATTATCGCCGTACTTGTCGATGTCGCCGGCGAAATAGATCACGTCGCCCAGATGATAGAGGAACGCCGGCTTGTTATCGGCGGGCTGGGCATCGGCATCGGCCGTCATCATCGCGGCTACGAAATCCTGCTGGCGGCCACGATAATCCCCGGTATCGCCGACCGTATGGCAAACCAGAACGCCGGTCTGGGTAATCTGCTGGATGTCGGCAGCATCGAGCAGCTGGGCCAGGTCATAGCGGTAAGGTGCTGCTCCATTGGGCGGGGGCAGGGGTTGGAACGGATATTTCGGCAGCGTCGGATGGGCGGACTGCGTCCTCAGGACGGCGCCGGCAACCGGCGGAACATGGGATCGCCGCGGACCGGCACCTCTTCCCGTGGTAAAGGCGCGAGAACTCATTTGCCTTCTCCTGATTGGTTCGGCCGAGCGCGTGCTTTCCAGGCGCCGATGCTGCGCCTGAACCCATGACGTTTTTCCTGCTCAGGAAGGGAAAGATCAAAATTTCGTAGAATTGATTCGAACTGGACACAGCAGAAGCTAATATGCAATTTTTATTGCAAATAAATTACGAGTATTGCTGGTATTCCCGAATTAGAAAAATCAACTCTTGAAAGAGCAGCTTCATTTATAATTTATCACGAACCCATATAGTGTTTTCTGGATTCATAAATCTTGCGGTCGGAGTGCGCACTTGCAAACAGTGCTGCGAAATAGGGCGAGCGGTCTTCGGGCGAAGCTCGCGGCGCTGATTCTCATCATCATTTCGCTGCCGGCCGGTCTCTTCCTCTATCAGTCCGATGTGTTGCAAGGCTGGCTGGTCAGCGCCGCCAGCGACCGCATCCTGAAGGTCGCCGCCTCCTGGGTCGAACGGGAAAGCGCCGTCGTCGGCGAAGCCCAGGCGACGCTCCATGCCCTCGCCTTGGAGCCGATTGTTCTGGGCGACCGGCACGCGGACTGCCTGAACGGCCTTCATGCGATCATCGCCGGCCGCCGCGGCATCGTGGCGATGCATGTCATCGGCCGGGACGGGACGGTCCGGTGTTCGACCGACCTCTCGGCCATTCCGCAGCTCGATCGATGGCCCTTTCTCGCCGAAGTGTTCGACAACCGAAGCCCGTCCGTCAGCGGCTACGAGCGCGTCCCGGGGAAAACCGATGCGCTTCTGTTCGTCGGGGTTCCGGTGATCGGCCGTCCTGACGAGGCCGTGGTCGCCGCCCTGGATCTCTCCTGGATGAGAACGACGGAGCAGAATGCTTTCGGCTTTCCATCCGTCGCGCGCCTGATCGACCGTTCCGGCTGCGAGATCGCCGTCAGCCCCGCGTCGACGGCCCCACTGCTCGGCCCTCTCGCCGCCAACCATCCCTTGATGCCTCGGATCATGATCGAGACCGAAGGGACCGCCGACGGCCGGGAAGCCGACGGGGTCGAGCGCCTGTTCGCGTTCGCGCAGCTGCCCGAGACCGGTGCAAAGCTGATCGTATCGATCCCGCGTGCAGCCGTGCTCGGCCAATCGGATCGCGCCATGTGGGCCGGCATCGGCTTGTTGATCCTGGGCCTGTTCGGTGCGCTCGCCGCCGGCTGGCTGGCGGTCGAGCTGTTCCTGATGCGGTGGCTCGACAGGATCGACGAGGCCACCCACGCCATCGCCAACGGAACATTCTCCGGCGGCCTCGCCATTTCGGCCTCGGCGGGAGAGTTGGTTCAGCTGGGCGACGCGCTCAACGACATGCATCGCAAACTCGAGGCCCGGCAACGCCAGTTCCGCGATATCGCCGAGATCTCGAGCGACTGGTTCTGGGAACGCGACCTGTCGGGACGTTTTACCTTCTTCTCCGATCGGTTCGAGCACGCGACCGGGTATGATCCGAGCCGGATCATCGATCGCAGCGTTCGCGAGCTGGAGGAGCTCGGCCTCTTCCTCGACGAGACCGGCCGGGCGATGAAGGCGCTCCGACGCGCGCTGGTGGAGGGCCTGCCGTTCCGCGACGCGGTTTGCCGGGTCAGGCGACCGGACGGCGCGCCGGCCTGGTGGCGCATCAGCGGCAGCCCCGTCTTCGCGCCCGATGGCGTGACGCTCACCGGTTTTCGCGGAACGGGAACCGACGTCACGGCCGCCAAGCTTGCGGAGTTCGCACTCGTCGAAGCGAAAACCCAGGCGGAACTGGCCAATCTCGCGAAGACCCAGTTTCTGGCCACGATGAGCCACGAGCTGCGAACGCCCCTGAACGCAGTCATCGGTTTTTCGGAGCTGCTGGAATCGCAACGTCTGGGACCGCTGGGTGCCCCGGAATATATCGCCTATAGCCGCGACATTCGCGAAAGCGGTCAGCAGCTGCTGCGCATCGTCACCAATATTCTGGACATGTCGCAGATCGAAGCCGACCGGGTGACGCTCAATGAAAGCGAAATCGACGTCACCGATCTGTTGGAGACCGCGGTTCGGATGATGCGGGAACAGGCGGCGGGCGCCAGGGTAACCCTTGCGATCACCGGCACGGCGCCGGCGGTGACCGCGGTCGGCGACGAGAGGCGTCTGTTGCAAAGCCTGCTGAATGTGCTGGCGAACGGCATAAAATTCACGCCTGCCCCCGGCTCGATCTCGGTCTCCGCCAGTCTGACCGATGCGGGCGATCTGGCGATGTCGGTCGAGGATACCGGCATCGGCATCGCATCGGAGGCCCTGGTCAATGTCGGGCGCCCGTTTTGGCAGGCCGACGGGGCGCTCAGCCGCAAGCACGATGGGGTCGGTCTGGGCTTGGCGCTGACCAAACGGCTGCTCCAGCTCCATGACGGCGCGCTCGACGTGCGGAGCAAACTCGGTGTCGGGACCACCGTCACGCTCCTGCTGCCGCGCCATCGCATCACGATGGCGGCGGCGTGATCAGCGCGTTGCGCCTGCGGCCACAGCTCTATTCCGCCAATACGGTCCGTGCGAGTTCGGCCAGAACCAAACGGGCGCCCGCTTCGGAGCGGGCCATTTCATAGGGCGAGAGCTGGGCAAGCGAGCGGTTCGGTTTATGCAGCCATTGGTCTGCGTATTTGCCGAACATCGACCGGGCTTTCCGCTCAACCGCGTCGTAGCTCGCAGGTTCCGACATGATGACACCTCCGGTCGTTGCGTCGCCCTTATGTCATACATGGGGCCTGGCGTCGACTAGAGGGCTTTATGCCGCGTCCGTTGGAGGGCCGGGTGGTGTTTCCGGCCAGTTGCCCGGCGGTGTGGCATCGCCCGGGCCGAGCGCCCGTTGCAGCATGACGCTGTCGGCCCACTCGCCGAACTTGAAGCCGACCGACGGCAGCAGCCCGACGCGGACGAAACCGAAGTTTTCATGCAGCCGAAGCGAGGCTTGATTGGTCGCGTCGATATAGCCGATCAATTGCCGATAGCCGGCGGCGGCGCAGGCATCCATCAGGGCCGGCAGCAGGGTCCGCCCGATGCCGCAATTGACGAAGCTCGGATGGATGTAGATCGAGTGCTTCAGCGTATAGCGATAGGCGGGACGCTTGCGGAACGGGACGGCATAGGCATAGCCGGCGACGGCCCCATCCACTTCGGCCACCAGATGCGGCAGCCGATGCTTACGCATGTTCTTGCGCCGCCGCTTCATATCCTCGTCCTCAAGCGGCTCGGCTTCATAGGCGCCGAGATCGCCGACACCGCGGGAGATGTGATGGCGGTATATCGCCAGCATGGCCGAGACGTCCGCGTCGGTCGAGGCGCGGATGACGATGTTGGCGAGGATGGTGGACATGCCGGATGTTTGCCTATTCACGCACGACATAAGTATGGAAACGCACGGTGCCGTCGGGTGCGAGCTCGCGATAGATACCCTGGATCTCGGCCTCGAAGCCCGGAAATAGATTGGCGGCGCTCTCGAACATCTTGAGGTAGCTCAGCATCGGCCGCGCCCGTTCGTCCATCCGTTCGCCGGGTACGATGGTCGCGATCCCGGGCGGATAGACCACGAACAGTGTCGTGGCGATGCGCCCGTCGACCTGGTCGAGCGGCAGATAGTCGACATTGTTGCGGGTCAGATGCCGCACCGCCTCGTGCGGCGGCATCGCCATTGTCGGCAGATGCTCGGGCGCGAACTGGGCCCGTTGCAGCGCGCTGACCCCGGCCTCGCGATAGAAGCCGTGCATCTCCTGGCAGAGGTCGCGCAACCGCTTGCCGCTGTAGCGGCCGGGACGGCGCCGGACGAATTCGGGGATGACCTCATCCAGCACGGCATTGTCGTCATAGCGCCGCTTGAACGCGACCAGCGTGCTCAAGAGCGTGCCGGCCTTGCTCGACTCGACGCCGGGCGTCAGCAGGAACAGCAGCGAATTGAGGTCGTTCTTCTCGGGCACGACCCGGTTCTCGCGCAGGAACTGGGCGACCACCGGGCCCGGAATGCCGAAGCTGTCATATTCGCCGGTCGCCCGATCGAAGCCCGGCGTCAGCAGCGTGAGCTTGTTCGGGTCGGTCATGGCGTAGTGCTTGCCGACATGGCCGAAGCCGTGCCAGCGGGCGCCCGGCTCCAGCGCCCAATAGCGGGCGTTGGTCGCGAGTTCGTCGGTCGGTACCTGCTCCCATGGCACCATCTGGCTATCAGCCCAAACACCCTTGCTGGGGACCAGATCGGGCACGAACGGATCGAAGAACCAGCGCCGGGCGGGATCCTGTTCCTTCTCCTCGAACTCGCGCCGGATCGCCCGCACCTTCTTGCGCAGCTCGATGCCCAGGCGAACCGTATCGTCCCACAGCACCTCGCCCGAACGCCCGCGCATCATCTGCGCACCGACGTCGAGCGAGGCGAACAGCGGGTAGAACGGCGAGGTCGAGGCGTGCTGCAGAAAGCTCTCGTTGAACCGGCGATGCTCGACCCGGCGGACCTGGCCGGCGATATGGCGGTCCTTCATATGGATCTGCGAGGCCTGGGAGAAGCTCGCGAGCTGCTTGTGGGTCGACTGGGTCGCGATGATGCCGGGCGAGTCGGGCCCCAGATTCTTCAGGCCCATGGCGAAGCAGCCGGCATAGAGCGGATGAAACTTCATGAAGCCGGCCCAGGCTTCGTCGAACAGGATGTAGTCGCAAAGATGGCCGATCGCGGCCAGGATCGCCTCGGCACTGTAGATGGTGCCGTCGTAGGTGCATTGCTCGATGACGGCGACGCGGAACGGCCGCGGGCGCGTCCAGGCTTCGGGATCCTTGACCAGGGGATGGGTGCGGATCCGCTCGCGGATCGCCGCCTCGTCGAGCGCGTCGCGGTACATCGGGCCGATCAGCCCATGGGCGTTGCGGTTGGTTTCGAGAAAGATCGGGATGCCGCCGCCCAGCAGCAGCGCGCCATGATGGGCGGCCTTGTGGTTGTTGCGGTCGAACAGCACCAGATCGCCCTCGGCGACCAGCGCCGACAGCACGATCTTGTTCGAGGCCGAGGTGCCGTTCAGCACGAAATAGGTCTTCTCGGCGCCGAAAATGACCGCCGCTTCCTGCTGGGCTTTCAGCGCCGGTCCTTCGTGCACGAGCAGATCGCCCAACTCCACGACCGAGTTGTCGAGATCGTCGCGGAACACCGCTTCGCCCAGATGCTCGACGAAGATCCGCCCGATCGGGCTGCGGTTGTAGAACACGCCGCCGTTATGGCCGGGGCAGGTCCACATCTGGTTGCCCTCTTCGGCATAGTCGACGAGCGCGCCGAAGAACGGGGTCTTCAAGGTCTCGGCATATTGCTTGATGCGGCTGACCAGTGATTTGGCGATGAATTCCGGCGTCTCCTCGGCCAGGAAGACATAGCCGTCGATGAAATCCATGATCTCGACCGGCACGTCTTCGAAGCGCTTGCGCCGGACCAGGATGACGATCGGCATTTCCAGGCCGCGCCGGCGCATCAGGTTGACGAGCGACGTGGTCTTGCCCTCGAGCCCACCCTTGCCCCAGTCGACCAGGATGCAGCCGATGGCGGCATCGGTCTGCACCGCGACCTCGGCATCCTCGATCCGCCGGGCCCGCACCACTTCGAAGCCGAGCTTGTCGACCTCGGTGGTGATCTGCTGAACCCGCACGCCCTCCAGATCGTCGGGCGGAAAGGCCGGCGCGCAGACCAACAGCGTGAAGCGGCGGAAAAACTCCATCGGACCCGATCCTAACCTTGTCCGAACCCGGCGCCCGCACGCACCGGGACAGGCGGCGGGGTCCGTCCCGGCTATCCCGATCTAGTCTGCGTATTTGACGCGGATGCGGTCTATTTCCTCGAACCGGGCGAAGAAGGCATCGACCACGGCGGGATCGAAATGGCGTCCGCGTTCGGCCCGGATATGGGCGACCACATCCTCGATCGGCCAGGCGGGCTTATAGATGCGCCGGCTGGTCAGCGCATCGAACACATCGGCCAAGGCGGTGATCCGGCCCATGATATGAATCTCCGCGCCCGCCAATCCTTGAGGATAACCGGTGCCGTCCCAGCGCTCGTGATGTTCGAGCGCCACGGTGGCGGCCGCCTGCCAGACCGCGGGCTTCACGTCCTTCGTCATATTCCAGCCGATGGTAACATGGGTTTGCATCGTGGCCCATTCTTCCGGATCGAGCCGGCCCGGCTTGTTCAGGATCTCGTCGGGAATGCCGATCTTGCCGATGTCGTGCATGGGCGAGGCGATGCGCAGCACGTCGGCGTCATGGTCGCTCAGGCCCAGCTGGAGTGCCAGCAGATAGGAGATTTCGGCCACCCGGCGCACATGGTTGCCGGTCTCGTTCGAGCGGGTTTCGACCAGGTCGCCCAGGCGATAGACGATCTCGCGCTGGGTCTCCTCCATCTCGTCATGCAGCAGCAGATTGTCGTAGGCGATGCCGACATTGCGGCAGAACAGCTCGACCAGGGTTTCGTCGGCGGCCGACAGGTCGATCGGGCCGTCGATGACCAGCAGGTTGATATCGCCGTTCCGGGTGCGCACGACGCCGACGAAATGGTCTTCGCCCGCCACCGAGCGACCCTCCGCCATCGCCCGATCGATCGCCGGCAGCAGCCGGGCATCGACCGCGTCGCGCAGATCCTTGCCGGTGGCGTCGGCATAGCGTCCGGTCGCGGCCACGACGGCGCCGACCCGCTCGCCGGCCAGGGACGCGATCCCGCTCGCGCGGGCGAACAGCGTTTCGCGATCGATACAGACCAGCGCCTGCAATTGCTCCAGCACACCCTGGGCGAAGCGCGCGATCGACTGGGTGCGGAAAATGGTCGAACAGGCGTCGATGATCTTGACCAGGCCGGCCCGATTGGCGTCGATCACGCGGCGCGATCGCTCGATCGTCATCAGATCGTCGTAGGACCTGAGCGTGCCGATGACGGCGACATAGAGCTTGTCCCGCGTCAGCTCGGTCTTTTCCTTATAGTCGTTGATGTCATAGTCGCTGATCACGGCCCGTTCCGGCGCCTGGCCCGGCTGACCGGTCCTGAGGATGATCCGCACATGAGTATTGCCGAGCGCCTGGCGGATTTCCCGGACGCAGCGCAGGCCGGCGTCATCGGTTTCCATGACCACATCGAGCAGGATCACGGCAATGTCGGGCTGGGCCGCCAGCAATTGCAGCGCTTCGGCACCCGAATAGGCGCTGATCAGTTCGAGCGGGCGATCCTTGAAGGTAACCCCCGACAGCGCCAATGCGGTCACGTGATGAATGCCCGGTTCGTCGTCAACCACCAGGATCTGCCAAGGCGGCAGGGCCGAAACAGCCTCCTGCGGCTCATCATCGAGCAGAAAATCGCTCTCTTCCAACACCACGTGCTGCACCCTCCGCGCGATCCGCCGGACAACCTTAATTCACAACCATGACAGCTCCGTGTCGAGCGCCGGCCGGATGCCGGTCGCGCGGCTCGATCTGACATGATTGTGCTGTAGGAGTGTCATCGACGATCCACGAGGACCGGATCAAGCGATGGTTTCCCAAGATCATTACCGCCGCGACGATTGGCGGGTCGAGCGCGTGCCCTTGTCGATCCGCACGGTCCGGCCGGACGTACCGTGCGGGACCGCCTACGATATGCTCGCGGCCGAAACCGATCTGCATGGGCTGGCCGTCCTCGACGAAACCGGCATTCGCGGCCTGATCGATCGCCAGTCGATCCAGGCGCGATTTGCCCGCCCCATCATGCGCGACGTCTACGCCGGACGGCCGGTGGCCCTGATCATGGACAAGCAGCCGCTGCTGGTCGATGTCGGCATGCGGCTCGATGAACTGTCGGAGCGGATCGGTGTCGACAAGCCGTCGGCGCTGACGGCCGGCTTCATCGTGACCCGCGATGGCGTGTTCGCCGGGGTGGGTCGGTTCATCGATGTGATCCGCCTCGCCGCCGCCGAAAGCCGGCAGCGGGCCCGCGCGATCGAGGCGGCGCAGCAGAGCCTGGTTCAGGCGGAAAAGCTGGCGTCGCTGGGGGCCCTCGTCGCCGGCATCGCGCACGAGATCAACACGCCGATCGGGATCGGCCTCACCGCCGCCTCGACCCTGCAGGACCTGACCGCCGGCATCCAGGCCCAAGTTGCGGCAGGAACGCTGCGCAAGGCCGATCTGTCAGGTTTCCTTGGCGCGGCGGACACGACCAGCCAGTTGCTCGTCACGCATATGCGGCGGGCGGCGGCGCTGGTGCAAAGCTTCAAGCAGATCGCGGTCGACCGGACGACGGCCGGGCGCCGGCGCTTCGGTCTCCGCGCCTATCTGGAGGAGGTGCTGGTCAGTCTCCATCCGGTAACCCGGCGCGCGCAGGTCGCGGTGCAGCTGGATTGCCCTGACGGCCTCGAGTTCGACAGCTACCCCGGCGCGCTGTCCCAGGTCGTCGTGAATTTCGTGATGAATTCGATGACCCACGCCTATGACGGCAGTACCGAGGGCACGCTCAGCCTGATCGTGCGTCGGATCGACGAGGAACTGATCGAATTGACCTATGCGGACGACGGCTGCGGCATCGCAGCCGAGATCTTGCCGAACGTGTTCGACCCGTTCTTCACCACCCGGCGCGGCCAGGGCGGCTCCGGCCTGGGCCTGCATATCGTCTACAACATCGTGACCGGCACGCTCGGCGGCCGGATCGAGGTCGCGAGCCAGCTCGGCCAGGGAACCCGCTTTACGCTGATCCTGCCGCTCGACGCGCCGCATGCTGCGTCCGACGGCTGAATCCAGGATCGCGACCTGGAACAAACGCGCCCTCGTCCTGGGCCGTCAACCCAGCGCAGTCCGGATGAAGTCGAGGAAGACGCGCACGCGCGGCGGCAGATGCTTGCGGCTGAGGTAGACGGCATAGAGATCGACCTCGTCACACCAATGGTCGGCCAGGCACTCGACCAGGCGTCCCGCCGCCAGGTCTTCCTGGACGTCCCATAGGGTCTTGAGCGCCAGTCCTTTGCCTGCGAGCGCCCAATCATGCAGGACTTCGCCGCTGCTGGTCGTCAGCGTGCCGTCGACCCGCACGTCGCGGCGGCCGTCGCCATCGCGGAACGCCCAATGGTCGAACACCCAGCGCCCCCGGACCAGCCGGATGCAGTCATGCCGGGCCAAATCGTCCGGCGTCTGCGGCAGACCATGGCGCTCGATATAGGAGGGTGCGGCGCAGACGATGCGTCGACCACGGAGCAGCCTGGTCGCAATCACCTCGGCCTCCGGCGGCAAGCCCAGGCGGAGCACCACATCGAGGCCGCTTTCTACCATGTCGACGCCGGCATCGGACAGGGTCAGGTGGACCTTCACCTTGTCGTGCAGATCCGTGAAGCGGGAGATCAAGGGGGCGATCCGGCGGCGCCCGAACTCCGACGGGGCGCCGACGCGCAGCAGGCCATGAGGCGTGCTGCCCTTGGCAGACGCTTCCGCCTCGGCCTCATCGATTTCGGCCAGGATCTTGAGGCAGCGCTCATAGAGCAGGCTGCCCTCTTCGGTCAGATCGAAGCGCCGCGATGTTCGGGCGACAAGACGCACGCCCAAGCGTTCCTCCAGGCTCGCCAGCCGCCGGCTCATCGCCGCCGGTGAGGAGTTGAGCGCGCGGGCGGCCGCTGAAAGACTGCCCGCGCCGACGAGCCGGGCAAAGAGCCGCAAATCGCTGATTTCGTCCGCCATGGCCGCTTATCTTTTCCCGGAACACAAGGATCACGGGTGACAGCAAGCCTCGCGGCGACCTCAATCGCAATAGATCCGTCCGGTGTCCGCCGCTCCTTTTCGGACCTGACCGCCTCCCGCAGCCGATCCAGGAACGACGCCGGTCTGGTGCCGTCGGTCAGGGCGAGCGAGCCGGCGGCGACGCGGGCTGCGTGATCGCAGTGGGCGCCGGCAGGAAATGCTGTCGGGCCAGCGTCGCGAGCTGCTCGCCGCCCAGCATTCCCAGCAAGCCCACGAGGGCCACGACCGGCGGCGCCGGGGAGCGTACGCCCAATAGGCCATAGAGGACCCCTACGCCGGCACCGATCAGCAGTGAAACAAGCCAATTCATCGCTCCTACTCCCCTAGAGACCAACAGCCCCTGAGGTAAGGAAACTTTCGACGTGCGGGTAGCCGGTCTCGGCACACAGGATCGTTCCGATTTTCGGAAAGATGCTGTGTGAGGGCAGGGGCTTCTGCCCGTCTCGACGGAGGCTTAAGTCTGGTCCCGTCAATGATTGTCCGAAAGGAAGCCCATCATGCGTGCCATCCAGTTCGATCGCTTCGGCGAACCCGATGTTCTCAAGCTCGTCGATCTGCCGGAGCCCCGGCCCAGTGCGGACACGGCCCTCGTTGCGGTCAAGGCGGCATCGATCAATCCCAGCGACGTCAAGAACGTACAGGGCCGCATGGCGCAGACCCTGCTGCCGCGTATTCCCGGCCGGGACTATTCGGGCGTTGTCGTCGGGGGGCCGGACGCGTGGATCGGTGCCGAGGTCTGGGGCAGCGGTGGCGATGTCGGCTTTACCCGCGACGGCACCCACGCGGAGCAGATCCTTGTGCCGATCGCGAGCCTGCGCCACAAGCCGAAGGCGCTCAGTCATGTCGAAGCCGCCGCGATCGGCGTCAATTTCATCGCAGCCTGGTGCGGCATCATGGCGGCGGCGCGCCTGCAACCGGGCGAGACCTTGGCGGTGATCGGCCTGGGCGGCGTCGGCGGCGCGGCGGCGCAGATCGCCAAGCGGCACGGCGCCCGCGTGATCGGCATCGACCGGCATCAGCCGCAGCCCGGTGCGCCGGTGCTGTCGGCGGTCGAGAGCGTCATCACGCCGGAGCAGGACGATCCGGTGGCCCAGCTCAACGAGTTGACCGGCAACGGCGCCGACGTCGTGTTCGACACCGTCGGCGGTTCGATGTTCGAAACCGCCTTGCGCATGCTGGCCTTGCGTGGCCGCCTGGTCGAAATCTCCGCCACCGATCGGCGCCAGGTTTCCTTCGATCTCGCGGATTTCTATCACAATGAAAGCCGGCTGCTGGGCGTCGATACGCTGAAGCATGATCTGACCGCCTCGGCGGTCATGCTGGAGCAGCTGGCCCCGGGCTTCGAAGAGGGCTTCTATCGGGCGCCGGTGATCGCGGGCACCTATGGGCTGGAAGCCGCCCAGGAAGCCTACCGGCTTGTTGCCGGGGGCGCGCGCGGCCGCATCGTGCTCACTCCCGACCGTTGAGCCGTGCTGCGATCCAGGGCCGGGCCACCTCGTTGAAGATCCGCTCGTCGCTCCAGGTCTTCGAGCGGCCCATATGGCCGCCTTCCGGGTTCAGCCAGGCATATTTCGGGCTGCCGGATTGCAGCAGCAGCAAAATGTCGGAGAACGGGTTTTACGTATCGTGCTGGCCGCCGATCACCAGCATCGGCGGCGTGGGCAAATCCAGCATGCCCTTCAGCGACATGGAAGGCATGAAATCGAGCATCGCCTCGACGGAGGGTTGGCCCAGGACATAGAGCCGCGACGGCACGAAATCGAGCAGATATTCCTGGGTATGCAGTGCCTGCTCCTGCCAGGTTCGGGCGAAATAGGCATCGACCGGGCCGCTCTGGAACACGGCGCCCTTCAATCGGGTCGGCTCGGCATAGGCCACGCGTGCCGACCAGTAGCTGCCCCAGCTGACGCCCCGCACGACAATGCGGCTGCCGTCGAGGTCCTTGCGCGTCAAGAGGTCGTCGATCAAGGCGGAATAGATCCGCTCCGCCCCCGGGCGCCCGGGCAGCGGGGCGTCGCCGGTCCCCGGCATATCGACGGCCACATCGGCAATGCCGTCCTTGAGGAAACTGCGCCCGTCGGCCGCGACCGAATCCTTCCACTCGTCGACGCCGCCGATGTCGAGCACGACCGGCGGCCTTGCGACGCCGGCCGGCCTCTGCAGGTAGGCGACGATGGTCTTGCCCTCGAACGGAATGCGCAGCACCTCCAGGGGTGGCGTCAGCAACCGGCCATAGGCGAGGAAGGCCTCGACGGACTTCGCCGCCGAGGCCTGCTTGCCGGGCGAATTGGGCGACGGCCAGCGACCGAACGCGTAGTTCAGCCACGCCTGATAGAAATCGGCCCGCGCCGCTGCCGGACGCTGCGCCAGTTCCGCCTCCGCGCGGGTACGGTAGCGGTCGCCGATCGCCATGAAGGCATGGGCCCACTGGTCCCGGTCCAAGCTGTCGATGTGCGACAGCGCTTCCCGCACATCATCCGGCTTCAGTCCGGTGGCCGGATAGGCGTTTCGATCGGCGCGCGCCTGGGTCTCCGCCTTGAGCTCGGGCCAGGTTCGGGTCTGCCATGGCTCCGGCGTCGGTGTTTGGGCGCTGGCGGTGGCGACCGTCGCCGCCGCGAGTGCCGCGAGAACGGTCGATATCCGGCATTTTGTCAGCACGGTTCTGTTCCTCCCGTTGGTGGCGGCTAATCCAAAGCTGGATTCCCCAACGGGACGGTCGATCCGGCGACCGTCGGAAACGGCAAGGACACGCGCCAGAGCGCCCCCGCTTCCGAGCGGGCGACGACCAGGGTCGCCACCGCGTTGCCGATGAGATTGGTCAACGCCCGCGCCTCGGACATGAAGCGTTCGACGCCGAGCAACAGGGCGAGCCCCTCGATCGGCAGGATGCCGCTCGCGGAGACCGCGCCGGCCAGGATGATGAAGCCGGAACCGGTGACGCCGGCCGCGCCCTTCGACGTCACCATCAGCACGATCAGCACCTGGGTCAGTTGCCCGAAGCCGAGCGGCACGGCGAACACCTGGGCGATGAACAGGACGCTCAGCGACAGATAGATCGAGGTGCCGTCCTGGTTGAAGGAATAGCCGGTCGGCACGACCAGGCCGACCACGGTCTTCGAACAGCCGAGGGCTTCGAGCTTCGCCATCACCTGGGGCAGCACCGTCTCGGTCGAGGAGGTGCCGAGCACCAGCAGCAGTTCCTCTTTGAGATAGCGCAGCAGCTTGAAGATCGAAAAGCCGATCAGGCGCAAGACCGTGCCCAGCACCACCAGCACGAACAGCGCCATGGTCAGGTAGACGCAGCTCATCAGCTTGGCGAGCGGGACCAGCGCTTCGAGCCCGTAGCGGCCGATGGTGAAGGCCATGGCGCCGAACGCGCCCAACGGCGCCAGGCGCATGATGATCGCGATGATGCCGAACAGGACGTCGGAGACCTCGTTCAACAGGCTCGCCACCTGCCGGCCGCGTTCGCCCAGTGCCGACAGGCCGGCGCCGAACAGCACGGCGAAGATCAGCACCTGCAGCAGCTCGCCCTTGGCGAAGGCGGCGACGGCATTGTCCGGTACCAGCGACAGGAGGAAATCCGCGAAGCTGGTCGATTGAGGCTTCAGATAGGGCTGCAGCTCGGCCGTGCCGTGGGTTGTAACGGTGACGCCGGCGCCGGGCTCGATGACGAGCCCGACCACAAGGCCGATCAGCAGGCAGAGCGTGGTCATGACCTCGAAATAGACCAGCGCCTTGACGCCGATGCGGCCGACCCGCCGCATGTCGCCGGCGTGCGCGATGCCGGACACGACGGTCAGGAACACGACCGGGCCGATCACCATGCGAATGAGGCGGATGAAGCCGTCGCCCAACGGCTTCAGCGCGACGCCGGTCTCGGGTGCCCAATGCCCGACCGCGACGCCGAGTGCGATCGCGGTCAGCACCTGCACGGTCAGGTTCGTATAGAACGGCCGCTTGGCGCGGCTCTCGACGCCTGGTTTCATGGCGTTTCCTCCCCTGGAATGGGCCGATTCCGGCCCGTTGTTTTCGGAACGGTCAGTGCATCGGCGGGGCCAATGGCATGGCGAGCAGGATGGTCGCAGGCGTGTTGCCGGGGTTGCGCAGCTGCCGGGCCTCGCCCGGCGCGAACCGGACCGAGTCCCACGGCCCCAGGAGTTCGGCGCCTTCGGGGGTCGCAACCTCGACCTGGCCAGCGAGCACGACATAGTGCTTCTCGATCGGCGAAGGCACGAGATCGGTGCCGCCGCCCGGCAGCAGGTGCGAGACGCCGAGCCACAGCTGGTCCGTGGCGCCGGCCTCGTGGCCCTGCAGCCGGAGGCAGGTCATGCCGCGATGGTCGGGCGGGGCCGCGTAGCCGGGTGCGGCGGCGAAGCGCGTGACCTTCATAGCGCCAGCACGACGCGTTCGCGCGCGCCGGCCAGCACGGCCCGGTAGGCGCGCTCGGCCTGGTCGAGCGGATAGGTGTTGTCGGCTTCGATCGGGAAGGGCTTGAGCGCGCCACGCTCGAAATCGGCGCTCAGCCCGTCGAGGATCTGCGCGCAGGCCGCCCCATCGAGGTCCAGGCTGTCGATGCCGTAAAACGAATGCTGACCGCGGTAGAAGGCGAAGATGTCGAACGGCACGCTGCGCGCGATCGTCGAGATGAAAATTTGGCGGCCGCGGATGGCCAGTGCCTGATTGGCATCCTCGAAATAGGGGCTGCCGACCGTGTTGTAGACGATGTCGGCGCCATGGCCGTCGGTCTCCGCGCGCACGATGGCGGCGATGTCGCCCTGAGACGCGTCGATCATGCGGACCGGACCCGAGGCATGGCCGCGATAGGCCTCGGCCGCGCGCTCGACCCCGAACACGCTGGCACCCAGCATGGTCGCAATCTGCGTCGTCGCCTGGCCGACCTTGCCGTTGCCGCCCATGACCAGCACCACGTCGCCCGGCTTCGGCATGCCGGCGCGCCGCAGCCCTTCCCAGGCGGTGATGAAGGGCACGCCGACGGCACCGGCCTCGGCCAGGCTGACGGTCGAGGGCTTTGCCCGCACCGCGGCGCGCGGCAGCAGGATGTGGCTCGCGTGGGTGCCGTCGCGCCGGATACCGAGTTCGCCGCCGGAGCCCCAGACTTCCAGGCCGCGCAGATCGGGCGGGCCTTCGACCACGACGCCGGACCAGTCGCGGCCGGGCGTGCGTGGCCAGACCGCGTGGGGCATGAAGCCCAGTGCTGCCTTGACGTCGCTCGGATTGACGCCGGCGAAACGGATTTCGACCAGGACTTCATCCGGGCCCGGCGCAAGCTCGACCTCGGCGCGGTCGAATTCCAGCCGGTCGACGTCCGGGGCCTTCTGGTGGATGCGGAGTTGGCGCATGGGATCTCTTTCGCTGGGATCAGGCGAGGCCGAGCAGCTGCCGGGCCTCGGCCGGGCTCGCCGGCTCGGCGCCGAGCAGGTGCAGGATGTCGCGCGCCTTCGCGACCAGAGCGGCGTTGGTGGGTGCCAGCACGCCCTTCGACAGGTAGAGGTTGTCTTCCATCCCGACCCGGATATGGCCGCCCAGCAGCCAGCTCTGGGCGACCATCGGGAATTCCATCCGGCCGAGGCCGAAGCCGCTCCAGATGGCGCCGGTGGGCAGCAGGTTGCGGGCGTAGAGCATGGTCTCGGGCGCGGAATCGAAGCCGTATTTGACGCCGGTCACGATCGAATAAAGGCCGGGGCCGTCGAGCTCGCCGTCGGCGATCAGGTCGCGGGCCAGATGGATGTCGCCGCTGTCGAACAGCTCGATCTCGGGCTTGACCCGGGCCGACCGCATCACGCGCGCCATGCGGCGCACGTTGGCGGGCGTGTTGATCACGACCTGGCCGCCGGAATTCATGGTGTTGAGGTCGAGCGTGCAGATGTCGGGCCGGAGCGCCTCGATATGCTCGACCCGCTTCTCCGGCAGCATCAGGGTCGTACCGGGGCCGGCGACGCTCGGATCCGCCTCGCTCGGCACAAAGCGGCCGCCGGGGCCGGTCGTGAGATTGATCACCAGCGTCGCATGGCGCGCCCGGATCCGCTCCATCACGTCGCGATAGAGCTCGAGCCGCATGGAGGGGCGGCCGGTGTCGGGCTCGCGCACATGGATATGGGCGACCGATGCGCCTTCCTCGGCTGCTTCGAGCGCCGAGGTCGCAATCTGCTCCGGCGTGATCGGCAGATGCGGGCTCTGCTCCGGCTTGGTGATGTTGCCGGTGATGGCGCAGGTGATGATGATCTTGGATTTCATCGCTTCATTCCCCGTCAGAGATGCCGGCCGCCGTCGACCTGGAGGATGCTGCCGGTCGAGAAGCCGAGGCTGGTGGCGCAGGCGAGGATGGCATCGGCCACGTCTTCGGGCGAGGTCAGCCGCTTCAGCGGCGTCGAGGCCGCCAGTTTCTCGCTCGCGGCCCGGTCGCGGCCCGGCACGAAGTCGGTGTCGACGACACCGGGCGACACGGTCATGACCCGGATCGCCGGAGCGAGGGCACGGGCGAGGCAGGCGCCCATCACGTCGAGCCCGGCCTTGGAGGCGCAATAGGCGATCGAGGATCCGACCGCCGTCGTGGCCGCGATCGAGGAGACATTGACGACGAGCCCGTGGCCGCCGGCGCCGAGGTCGGGCGCGAAAGCCCGCACGGCCGCGAAGGCGCCGCGCGTATTGACCGTGAGGATGCGGTCGAACGTCTCGTCGTCGAGCGCGTCCAGATTGCCGTGCGGTATGGCGCGCGTCGTCCCGCTGGAATTCACCAGGATGTCGGCGGCCCCGAGGCTCTGTCGCACCGCGGCGGCCAGGGCGACGAGCTCGTCGCTCCGCTCGATCGCGGCGGCGAAGCCGGCATGACCGCCATCGACGGCGGGTAAGGTGGCGGCAAGGTCGCGCGCCTTGGCGGCGTCGCGGCTGGCGACGACCGCGACCCGGGCGCCGGCGGCGGCGAAGGCCCGAGCGGTGGCGCTGCCTATGCCGCCGGTGCCGCCGAGGATGACGGCGACCCGGCCGGCGAGGGGAGCGGTGGGCGAAGGATGGTTCATGAGATTTTCCAGGCTTGGGTTCAGCGGATCGGCGGTTTGGGGAAGTGCTGCTCGCCCGGCCGGAGCGTGAAGTCGTAGTCGAGCGAATACCAGGGACCGTCGACCGGTCCAGGCGCGGAGCCCGCATCGTCGTGGCGCACGAAATTGCCGACCAGCGACTTCACGACGCTGAAGGTCACGTCGTTTTCCAGATATCGGCAATCATCGAGGAAGACCTGGGTGACCAGCGTCTGGTAGCCGGGTGCGGAGACCATGAAATGGACATGGGCGGGCCGATAGGGCTCTCGGCGCTGGGCGCTGAGCAGGTCGCCGACCGGACCATGGGTCGGCACTGGATAGCCCGCAGGCTTGACCGAGCGGAAATGCCAGCGGCCTGCCGCATCGGCGCGGAACCGGCCGCGCAGGTTCATGTTCGCCTGGGCCGGATCCTGGTTCTCGTAGAGGCCCACTGGCGAGGCCTGCCAGATGTCGAGCAAGGCACCCGGGATCGGCCGGCCGGCGGCATCGCGCACGGAGCCTCGGGCGAACAGGGCGGCGCCGGGCGTCGGCGAGCGGGCGATATTGTCGCCGAGCGCGCAATCGGGTGCGGCCGCACGCCAGAAGGGACCCAGCAGTGCCGCTTCGGTCTCGCCGCCCCAGGACGGATTGTTCAACAAGCCGACCAGGGTCGAGATGCCGAGCACGTCGGCGATCAGAATGCCCTCGTTGTGATTGTCGTTGGTCGCCTGACCGATCCGATTGAGAAAATCGATCGCCTGCTCGAACTCGACGGCGCTCGGCCGGATGTCGCGGACGAAGGCGTGCAGATGCTGGACCAGGGACGCCATGACCTCGCGCAGGCGCCGGTCAGGCGTCTCCGCCATGGCCGCGGCGACGGCCGTCGTCACCATTTCCTCCCCTTGGATGATCATGCCATCGCTCCTTGCAAACGTTTGCAGAGAAACTGAGATTGCATTAGGGGCGAGTCAACAGTTATTTTGATCCTGCGGCCAAATGAGCGGTGTCGATCGCACGTGACGTCTTGCAAAGGATTGCATGTTCAATGCGTTATCAGAGCCAGCGAGTGACCGCGAGTGACGTGGCGAAGTTGGTCGGTGTCCATGTCTCGACCGTGTCGCGCGCAATGAACCCCCAGACCCGGAGCCTCGTGACGGAAGATGTGGCGGAACGGGTGCTCGCCGCCGCCCTATCGCTGGGTTATTCGCCCAATTCGCTTGCCGCCGGGTTGCGCACGCGCCGGTCTTTCACCATCGGGGTCGTCCTGCCGGACATCACGAACCCGGTATTCCCGCCGATCCTGGGCGGCATTCAGGATGTGCTCGAGGCCGAGGGCTATGTGCCGATCGTCGCCGACGCCGGTCCGGAGGCGGCACGGCGCGAGACCGTGATCGAACGGATGATCGCCCGGCAGGTGGATGGATTGATCCTGGCGACCTCGCTGCGCTCCGACCCGGTGCTCGCCCTGTGCCGCGCGCGCGGCATCAGCCTGGTGCTGGTCAACCGGGTCGCGGAGGATTCGGGTTTCTCCGCCGTGGTCAGCGACGATCAGCGCGGGATGAAGCTTGCCGTCGATCATCTGGCCGCACTGGGACACCGCGCGATCGGCCATATCGGCGGTCCGTTGGCGTTCTCGACCGGGTTCGGCCGCCTGCAGGGCTTTCGCCAGGCGATGGCAGCCCATGGCTTGGCCGTGCCGGCCGAAACCGTGACCACCGCCGGCGCCTACGCGCGCGATGCCGGCCGGGAGGCGGCTGGGATGCTTATCGGCCAGGCACCGGCGCTGACGGCGATCGTGGCAGCGAACGACCTCCTGGCGCTCGGCTGCTACGATGCGCTGCGCGCGCGCGGTCTGCGCTGTCCCCAGGATCTGTCGATCGTCGGGCATAACGACATGCCGCTCGTCGACATGGTCGATCCGCCGTTGACCACCGTGCGGATCCGTCACCACGAGATGGGTGCCGAGGCCGCCCGATTGCTGCTGCGCCAGATCGCCGGGGCCGCCGAAGGTTTCGACGTGATCCTGCGGCCGGATCTCATCGTCAGGGCTTCGACGGCCGTGCCGCGATAGCGTCGCCCGCCAGGGCCTTACTTCGGCTGCATGCGGATGGCGCCGTCGAGCCGGACGACCTCGCCGTTGATCATGGTGTTTTCGATCATGTGGATGGCGAGGCGGGCATATTCCTCGGGCAGGCCGAAGCGGCTGGGGAAGGGCACGCTCTGGGCCAGGCTGTCCTGGACCTCCTGCGGCATGCCCAGCAGCAGGGGGGTGCCGAACAGGCCGGGCGCGATCGTGTTGACGCGGATGCCGAAGCGGGCGAATTCGCGCGCCGCCGGCAGGGCCAGTGAGACGATGCCGCCTTTGGAAGCCGCATAGGCGGCCTGGCCGATCTGGCCTTCGAAGGCGGCCACCGACGCGGTCGAGATGATGATGCCGCGCTCGCCATCGTCCAGCGCGTCCAGCGCCTGCATGTCGACGGCCGCGACGCGCATGGTGTTGAAGCTGCCGATCAGGTTGACCTTGATCACCCGCTCGAAGTCGCCGAGCGGCATCGCGCCGTTCTTGCCGACGATGCGGGCGGCGGGCGCGATGCCGGCGCAATTCACCAGGATGCGCGCGGCGCCATGCTTGGCCTTGGCCTCGGCGAACCCGGCCTCGACCGAGGCGGCGTCGGCGACGTCGACCACGACCGCATGGCCGCCGATCTCGGCTGCGACCGCCTTGGCGGCCTCCAGATTGACGTCGAACAGGGTGACCTTGGCGCCCGCCTTGGCCAGCGCCCGTGCGGTGCCGGCGCCGAGGCCCGAGCCGCCGCCGGTGACGATCGCGGCTTGTCCTTGGATCTGCATGAAGGATGTTCCTTGGCCTGTGGATCTGTTTATCGCGACCGCTCATAGCAAAAGGCGGCGACCGTGGCCACTTCGCGCGTTCGCTTGCCGTCGGCCAATACCCTTCTATATGCCGTCTTGGCTCGGCTCCGCTATTCCCAGACCGGCGCGTGCGGGGTAGCCTCGGGATGAAGCCGGTCGATTGACAACAACCTTTGGTGACGCCGGACCATGACCCACGCCGGGCCGCATTTGTTTCTATCGACCGCGAAGTCGTCGCGGTTGGAGCGTTATATCGCCCTCGGCCTCGTTCTGGTGTCGATCCTGGTGTTCGCCGGCTGCGTGCGGTTTGCCAAGCTGCCCCTCGGCGCCCAGCCGGCCTTCATCCCGATCTATGAAGCGGCAATCATCATCAACGATCTGCTGACCGCGGTGCTGCTGTTCGGGCAGTTCCGCATGGTGCGCTCGCCGGCACTCCTGGTGCTGGCAGCCGGCTATCTGTTCACCTCGCTCACGACCGTCGCGCATATGGCGAGCTTTCCCGGGCTGTTCGCGCCGACCGGGCTCTTAGGTGCGGGGGTGCAGACGACCGCCTGGCTCTACCTGTTCTGGCACGGCGGTTTCCTGGTCGCGGTGATCGTCTATGCGCTGCTCGGCCGATCCGGTACCGTCGGCCATCCGCGGTTCGCCCTGGTCTCGGCGATTTTGGTCGTGCCGGCGATCGTGGCCGCCGTGGTCGCGCTGACGACCATCGGCGAGCCGATGCTGCCGGTGATCCTGGCCAATGGCCAATATACCGAAAGCATGATCTGGGCCTATTCGGTCGAGTGGCTGCTGGGGTTCGGAGCGCTCGGCGTCCTCGTGCTGCTGTGCCGTCGGACCTGGAGCGTGCTCGATCTGTGGCTGATGGTGACGGTGATCGCCTGGATTGCCGACGTGGCGCTCTCGCTGGTGTTCAATCAGGCGCGATGGGATCTGGGCTTCTATGCCGGACGCATCTACGGCTTGTTTGCGTCGAGCCTCGTGCTGATTTTGCTTCTGCTGCAGACGCTGGCGCTGCACGGGCGCCTCGCGACCGCCCATGCGGCGCTCGAAGACCAGGCGACGGCGCTCGAAGAGGCCCGCGGGTTGGCCGATGCCGCCAACCGGGCGAAGTCGGAGTTCCTGGCCAACATGAGCCACGAAATCCGCACGCCGATGAATGGCGTGATCGGCATGAACACGCTCCTGCTGCGCACTGCGCTCGATCCGGAGCAACGGCGCTTCGCCGACGCGGTCCGGCGGTCGGCCGAGATCCTGCTGGATCTGATCAACGACATCCTGGATCTCTCGAAGCTCGAGGCCGGCCGGCTCGAACTGGAGGTGATCGATTTCGATCTGACCGAGGTGATCGAGGGCCCGGTCGAGCTGATGGCGCCCCGGGCGCGCGAGAAGCAGCTGGAGCTGTCCTGCTTCATCGATGCCGAGGCGCGCCGGACCGTGCGCGGCGATCCGGTCCGACTGCGCCAGATCGTGCTGAACCTGCTGTCGAACGCCATCAAGTTTACCGAGCGCGGTGCTGTTTCGGTGACCGCGTCGGGCGAGCGGATCGGACCGGACCGATCCCGGATCACCATCACCGTTGCGGACACCGGCATCGGCATCAGTCCGGCGCTGGCCGGCCGGCTCTTCAATAAGTTCGAGCAGGGCGACAGTTCCGTGAACCGCCGTTACGGCGGGACCGGCCTGGGGTTGAGCATCTGCCGGCAGCTGGTCGACCTGATGCAGGATGGCGCGATCGCGGTCGAGGAACGGCCGGGCGGCGGGACGATGTTCAAGGTCGCCGTGACCCTGTCGGACGGCGAACTGGAGCCGAGCCGGGGTGCCGGCGATCCTGCCTCGCTGGTGGGTCTGCGGGTTCTGGTGGTCGATGATACCGAGATGAACCGGATCGTGTTTCACCGGCAGCTGTCCGACGAAGGCATCCTGGTCGACGAGGCCGCGGATGCCGCCGGTGCGCTCGCCGCCCTGCGGCGTGCGGACGAGGAGGGCCGGCCCTACGAAATCGTGCTGCTGGATCATGACATGCCCGGCATGACCGGCGACCATCTGGGCGAAACCATCCGCCTGCATCTCGAATGGCACCAGCCGAAGCAGATCCTCGTCTCGTCGGTCGATCGGCCGGTGCGGATGGAGCAGAACCGCAACCCGTTCGATGCGACGCTGACCAAACCGATCCGGCATCGGGCGCTGGTCGACTGCCTGGCCAGGGTCATGGGGCAGGTGCCGTTGGCGGCGCCCGATCCGGCCGCGGCTGCGTCGCCCGTCTCCCCACCGTCGGGCGATGGCGGCCGGGTGCTGCTGGTCGAAGACAATGAGGTCAACCAGATGCTGGCGGCCGAGGTTTTGCGGGATGCCGGCTATACGGTCGAGGTGGCCGGCGACGGGCTGCAGGCCCTCGATGCCGTCGCCCGGGCCGGGTGGGACCTGATCCTGATGGATGTCCAGATGCCTCATCTCGACGGGTTCGAGGCGACGCAACGGCTCCGGACCCAAGGCATGACCATCCCCATCATCGCCATGACGGCGAATGCCATGGCCGGCGATCGCGAACGCTGCCTTGCGGCCGGGATGGATGATTATCTGTCCAAGCCGCTCGATCTCGACGAACTGGTCGTGCGGGTCGGCCGCTGGCTAACCCGCGCAACCGCCTGAGGTTTTACCCGCGCCGCGAGCGTCCCGCCGCTGTCATAAATACACCGCACGGTTGTCGCACAACCTAAGCCTGTTTGACTTCCGCCCCGGCTATACCGGTCAAAAGTAAGGATCGGTTAACCATAAAGCGGAGGCTCGACTGCCATGATGAACAGCGATCGCCGTACCTTCCTTCGTGTGCTGGGCGGTACCGCCCTGGCCGCTTCCCTGCCGGACAGCATCGCGCGTGCGATGGCGATCCCGGCGAACAACCGGACCGGCACGATCGAGGATATCGAGCATATCGTCGTCCTGATGCAGGAGAACCGCTCGTTCGATCATTATTTCGGCACGCTGCGCGGCGTGCGCGGGTTCGAGGATCCGCGGGCGGTCAAGCTGCCGTCGGGTCAGCCGGTCTGGTATCAGCCGGGCGGCGCCGGCGTGGTGCTGCCGTTCCATCCGACCGCCCCGGACCTGGGCCTGCAGTTCCTGCAGGATCTGGCCCATGACTGGACCACGACCCATGCGGCGTGGAACCAGGGCGTCTATAATCTCTGGGTCCCGTCCAAGGGCACCACGACCATGGCGCATCTCGACCGGAACGACATTCCGTTCCACTACGCGCTGGCCGACGCCTTCACCATCTGCGACGCCTATCATTGCTCGCTGATGGGGCCGACGGACCCCAACCGCTATTACATGTGGACCGGCTGGGTCGGCAACGACGGCTCGGGCGGCGGTCCGGTCGTCGACAATGCCGAGGCCGGCTACGGTTGGTCGACCTTCCCCGAAGTGCTGCAGGCGGCCGGGATCACCTGGAAGGTCTATCAGGACATCGGCACCGGCCTGACCGCGGCGGGCGAGTGGGGCTATACCAGCGACGCCTATATCGGCAATTACGGCGACAATTCGCTCTTGTATTTCCACCAGTACCAGAACGCCCAGCCGGGCAGCCCGCTCTACCAAGGCGCCAAGACCGGCACCGATATCTCGGCCGGCGGCACCTTGTTCGACATCCTGAAGCAGGACGTCGCCAACAATACGCTGCCACAGGTCTCCTACATCGTCGCCCCCGAAGCCTATTGCGAGCATCCGAACTGGCCGGCGAATTACGGCGCCTATTACGTCTCGCAGGTGCTGGACGTGCTGACGTCCAACCCGGACCTGTGGAGCAAGACCGCACTCTTCATCACCTTCGACGAGAACGACGGTTTCTTCGACCATATGGTGCCGCCGACGGTGCCGCCGACCGCGGCGCAGGGTCAGTCGACGGTCTCGATCGCGAACGAGATCTTCCCGGGCAGTGAAACCTATCCGGCCGGCCCCTATGGCCTGGGCGTGCGCGTGCCGATGATCGTGGTCTCGCCCTGGAGCAAGGGCGGCTTCGTCAATTCCCAGCTATTCGACCATACCTCGATCATTCAATTCATCGAGCAGCGCTTCGGTCCTGGCCATGGCGGGTTGGCCGAAAGCAACATCTCGGCCTGGCGCCGCGCCGTGTGCGGCGATCTCACCACCGCGTTCAATTTCAAGAACCCGAACGACAATTTCCCGGCGCTGCCGAGCACCGCCGGCTACAAGCCGCCCGACGATCTGCGGCATCCGGACTATGTCCCGCTGCCGCCGCTCGACCAGGCGGTGCCGGCCCAGGAACCGGGCCAGCGCTATGCCCGCGCCATCCCCTACGAGCTCGATGCCCATGGCGCGCTCGACATCACGACCGGGCAGTTCCAGATCGGCTTCACCAATACCGGCGGTGCCGGCGTGGTGTTCCAGGTGCGCGACGGCCTCGATCTGACCTTGCCGCGCAGCTATACGGTCGAGCCGGGCAAGAGCCTGTCCGACGTCTGGGCGGCGGCGGCGTATGATCTGTCGGTCTATGGCCCGAACGGCTTTTTCCGCCACTTCAAGGGCAGCCTGCTCGGCAGCGATATCGCGGTCGGGGTCAGCTATGATGCCAACGGCGGCGGCATCGGCTTGGTGCTGGCCAATCGCGGCAGCGCGCCGCGGCTGGTGCTCGCCGGCGACGCCTATTCGCACCAGCAGTTCGCCCAGGTGCTGACCCCGGGCGAGAGCGTCGGCAAATACTGGTCGCTGCACCAATCCTTCAGCTGGTACGACGTGACGGTGCAGGTCGAGGGCGATGCCGGCTTCCTCTGCCATCTGGCCGGCCATGTCGAAACCGGCAAGGACAGCGTCAGCGATCCGGCGATCGGGGCCGATCGGCGCCGCTTCGGGTTCTAACGGTGGGGAGGGGCTGCGCTAATGGGCGTGCCCCTCTTCCGCTCCATGCCGGTGGCGATGATGCAGGTCCGGGTAATGCGGATGGCGGTGGACCAGCGGCGCATGGCGATGCCAATGGCTGTGCGGTTCTCCGGGATCCGCGCCCGGGCCGTGCTCATGCTGGTGATGCGCGTCGTGGCGATGGCGATGCTCGTGCTCCAGCGCCGGATGATTATGTTCGTGGTCGTGCCGCTCGGCCAGATGCAGCCATAGGCCGAACCCCATCAGGCAACCAGCCGCGATCAACGCCATCGTGACCGGCTCGCCCAGCATCGCCACGGCCAGGAGCGCGCCGACGAAGGGTGCGAGCGAAAAATAGGCACCGGTCCGCGCCGTGCCCAGATGGCGCAGACCGAGCACGAACAGAGCAAGGCTGACGCCATAGCCGAGGAACCCCACGATACCGGCGGCCAGCACCGTGCCGACGGACGGCAGGGTGGCCCCATTGGCCAGCGCCAGGCCGAAATTGACCGTGCCCGCCGCCAGCCCCTTGATCATGGCGATCTGCACCGGATCGGCCGACGACAGTCGGCGCGTCAGGTTATTGTCGATGCCCCAGCAGACGCAGGCGCCGGCGATCAGGGCTGCACCCCATTGGAAGCCGGCGGCTCCCCGCCAGGACAGCAAGGTGGCGCCGGCCAGGATCGCGAGCGCACCCAGCAGCAGGCGCCGATCGACATTCTCGCGAAACACGACCCAGGCGATGCCCATGGTCGCGAGCCCCTCGAGATTGAGCAGCAGCGAGGCGCTGGCGGCATCCGTCCGAGCCAGGCCGATCATCAACAGCAGCGGTCCACCGATGCCGCCGGCCAGGATCACCAGCCCCAGCCAGGGCAGATCCGCCCGGCGTAACGGTGCCTCGATCGCCGGCAGCGCCAGGGCCGCGCGGGCGCCATGGACGAGTGCCAGGCCCAGGCCGGCACCGAGATAGAGCAGTCCCGCCATCATCCAGGGGTCGACCGAGCCCAGCAGCAGTTTGGCGAGCGGCGTGCTGGCGCCGAACAGCAGGGCGGACGCGAGGGCGAGGGGGATGCCGATACGGGTCATGCCCCATCCTACCAGAATCTCAAACCGGCGGCGTCGCCAGGAATTCCGGCAGGGCCTCGGCCCGGGCCGAGACGCGGGCGAGCGCCGGATAGTCGGCGGGCTTGATCCGGTCGGCCAGCACGATCTGGGTGAAGCGCCAGGCGACGGCGACGGTGATGTCGGCCTGGGTGGCACGCTCGCCGACCAGCCAGGGCCGATCCGCGCCGACCTCGGTCTCCAGCAGCCCATAGGCCGTGCGCAGCTGTCCGTCGATCCGGTCGAGCCAGGGCTGATGGGTCTTGTCCGCCGGCCGAAGTTCGGTCTCGTAGACGATCTGCATGGTCTTTTCCGCGGCGGCGAGCGCCAGCCCGACCAGCCGCTGCACCCGGGCATGATCGGCAGCCGTGGCGGGCGTCAGCCGCCTTTCCTTGGCGGCCAGCGGTTCGAGATACTCCAGGATCAGGCCGGATTCCATCAGCACGGTGCCATCGTCCAGCACCAGCGTCGGCGCCTTCACCACCGGGTTGATCGCCGCGAATTGGGCGTAATGGCGAAACACCGAAACGGATTCATGGGCGAACGGCAGCCCCATGAACCGCATGGAGATCGCCGTGCGGCGGACATAGGGTGAATCCAGCATGCCGATCAGACGCATCTCGGTTTCCCTCTTAGTATTCGGACAGGTCGCGAGACTGCCAGATACTCGACACGGATGACATGGCAAGTCATCGGCGATATGACGTTTCTACCGATGAACTGAAGCCGATCCGATGATGACCGATCTGGATGCCAAGGACCTCGCCATTCTGGAAGCGCTGCAGGCGGACGGGCGCGTGCCGCTGTCCGAACTCGGCCGACAGATCGGCCTGTCGCAACCGGCCATGTCCGAGCGGGTGAAGCGGCTGGAAGAACGCGGCGTCATCACCGGTTATGGCGCCCGGATCGACCCGCAGGCGCTGGGTCTGAGCATGACGGCGATCCTGCGGCTCAAGACCACGCACGAGCATATCCCCGCCTGTCTGAAGCAGTTCGCGGCACTGCCCCACGTGATCGAGGCCCATCGGGTCGCCGGCGACGATTGCTTCATCTTGAAGGTGATCGTGCCGAAGCCGGAAGATCTGGTCACCATCGTCGATACGATCGGCCGGTTCGGCCCCTGCGTCACGGCTGTCGTCCTGCGCAGCGAACCCCCGAAGCCGATCGGCCACCAATTGATGGCGGCCGCCGCGCGCTGACACCCAACCTTTCTCGAAAGACCCTGTCTCATGGATTATTCAACGCTGCTGGCATTGCACCTCATCGCGGTCGTGATCTGGGTCGGTGGCCTGCTGGTCAATGGCGCGATGCTGGGCGGCAGCCCCGATCAGCGTACGCTTGCGTCAATCCGGCGCTTGAACATGCGTCTCGCGATGCCCGCCATGCTTCTGGTCTGGGCGCTGGGCATCACGCTCGCGGTCCAAGGCGGCTGGTTCTCCGCGCCATGGCTGCATGCAAAGCTGCTGTTCGTGCTCATCTTGTCGGCCCTGCATGGCATGCAGTCGGGCGCTTTGCGCCGGATGGCCGCCGACCCGACCCGCAAGCCGTCCGCCTTCCTGCGTTTTTCCGCCTACCTGACCGTTCTCCTGGTGCTCATTATCGTGTTCCTGGTGACGACCAAGCCGTTCTAGTCACCCTTCCCAACGCGCGCCGGCGGGTCTAACTTTGGTGGCAACAGACGAGGGGGGAATCGGCAATGCAGTTCCTGGTGATTGCGCGCGACGGCACGGACAAGGCGGCGCTGGAACGTCGACTGGCGGCGCGCGGGCCCCATTTCGAGCGACTGCCGGCGATGCTCGCGGCCGGTGAGATGCTGATGGGCGGCGCCATTCTCGACGATGCCGGCAAGATGATCGGCTCGACCGCACTGGTCGATTTCCCAGACCGTGCCGCCCTTGACCGCTGGCTGGCCGAGGAGCCCTATGTCACCGGCGACGTCTGGCTGGATATCGAGGTCGTGCCGTTCCGCTTGGCGGTGACGGGGGCGATCGAGAAGCTCGCCGCCGGCCGGTAGCGGTGATTGACAGCCCGCCCCCAGGCTTCTAAGCACGTTACCGTCCAGGCCCTCAATTGTTGGGCCGGCAAACAGATTTTCCGCTTCCTGACCAGTGAGGCATTTCCGTGAACAAGGTCTATAAGGACGCCAAGTCCGCGCTCGAGGGCGTGCTGAAGGACGGCATCATGATCATGTCGGGCGGCTTCGGGCTGTGCGGCGTGCCGAACACGCTCATCCGCGAGATCGTCGCGTCCGGCGTGCAGAACCTGACCGTCGTCTCGAATAATGCCGGCGTCGACGGCGACGGGCTGGGCCTGCTGCTCGAAACCCGCCAGATCAAGAAGATGATCGCGAGCTATGTCGGCGAGAACAAGCTGTTCGCCCAGCAATATCTGTCGGGCGAGCTGGAGCTGGAATTCAACCCGCAGGGCACCATGGCCGAGCGCATCCGCGCCGGCGGCGCCGGCATCCCGGCCTTCTTTACCAAGACCGGCGTCGGCACGGTGATCGCTGAGGGCAAGGAGGAGCGCACGTTCAACGGCGAGCGCTTCATCATGGAGACCGGCCTGGTCGCCGACGTCTCGATCGTCCATGCCTGGAAGGCCGATACCGAGGGCAACCTCGTGTTCCGCAAGACCTCGCGCAACTTCAACCCGATGATGGCGACTGCCGGCCGGGTCACGATCGTGCAGTGCGAGCATCTGGTGCCGGCCGGCGAGATCGATCCGGACCATATCCATACGCCCGGCATCTTCGTGCAGCGCATCCTGCCGCTGCCGGCCGACTATCAGAAGCGCATCGAGAAGGTCACCACGCGCCCGCGTGCGGCAGCGTAGTCCAAAGCAGCGTGATCTAAAGGAGCCCAAGCAAATGCCCTGGACCCGCGAAGACATGGCGCAGCGCGCCGCGGCCGAGCTCAAGGACGGTTTCTACGTCAACCTCGGCATCGGCATCCCGACGCTGGTGTCGAACTACATCCCCGAAGGCATCGACGTTCAGCTGCAGAGCGAGAACGGGATGCTGGGCATGGGACCGTTCCCCTATGAGGGCGACGAGGATCCGGACCTGATCAATGCCGGCAAGCAGACCGTGACCGAGCTGCCGACCTCGAGCTATTTCTCCAGCGCCGACAGTTTCGCCATGATCCGCGGCGGCCATATCGATCTGGCCGTGCTGGGCGCCATGCAGGTGGCCGAGAACGGCGATCTCGCCAACTGGATGATCCCCGGCAAGATGGTCAAGGGCATGGGCGGCGCCATGGACCTGGTCGCCGGCGTCCGGCGCGTCGTGGTGCTGATGGAGCACACGTCCAAGGACGGCGAAAAGAAGCTGTTGAAGCGCTGCGACCTGCCGCTGACCGGCACCGGTGTCGTCAATCTGGTCATCACCGAACTGGGCGTGTTCGAGATCGGTAAGGACGGCATGGTGCTGCTGGAAATGGCGCCGGGTGTGACGCTGGATGAGATCGCGAGCAAGACCGGCGCCAGCTACACGGTGGCGGCGGGGCTCAAGGCGGCCTGAGGGTTGATATCTCCCTCTCCCATAAATGGCGAGGGCTGGAAGAAAACCGCTTCAGTGCGCCGGCGGCTTGGCCGGCGCGATGCTGAAGGTGATGATACCCGGCTCCTGCGGCGGGGGCGGTGGGTCGTGGGCGACCGGCGCCGGCTGGCTCTGCGCCGCCAGCTCGCCGATCTTCGACGCCAGATCGACCAACTTGATGCCATAGACATAGAGCACGATGACATAGGTCGCGATGCAGCCGGCCAGCACCAGGGCGCCCAGGCGGAAATACCAGGGGATGAATTGACGGGGCGGGGGCGGGGTCATGGGCCGCCTTCTCGCATATTTGCGCCGGTCGGGCCAGGGCGAATGCCCCGGCCCGTCGCTTACGACCTGGTCAGCGGGCGTCGATGGTCTCGTAGACCGCCGAGACGAGCTGCTGCGTGAAGGGCCCGATCATGCCCTCGAACGCGCCGTTGGTCAGCGCCACGACGCTCAGGCCCTTGGCCGGATCCACGAACCAGCTATGGCCATAGACACCGCCCCAGGCGATGGTGCCGGCCGATTGCGGCACGCCGGCCGCCACGGGATCGCGCAGCACGGCCCAGCCATAGCCGAAGCCCCAGCCGGGGCCGCGGGTCTCGACCGCCGGATCGACATGGTCGCGGAGCATGGTCGCGACCGTCTCCGGCGCCAGGATCGGGCCGCCGCCGGTGCGGATCGTCTCCAGGAAGCGCAGCACGTCGCCCGCGGTGCCGGCGAGGCCGGCGCCGCCGGACTGATAGGCCTCCGGGTGATGGATCCGGCTCGGCGCGAAGATGACGTGGCTGCCCCAGAGCGGCACCGCCATGCCGTCGGTCATGCGCACCGGTGCCGGCTGACCATCGGCGTAGGGCGTCACCATGCGCGCGGGATCCGCCGCAACGAAATCGGTATCGGCAAGGCCGAGCGGCCCGGTCACCAATTCGCGCACGACCGCGCCCAGCGTCTTGCCGGTCGCGGCCGCGACGACCGCGCCCAGCAGGTCGAGCGCCAGCGAATAGCGCCAGCTGGTGCCCGGGGCATAGAACAGCGGCGCCTCGGCCAGCCGGCGCAGGTTTTCGTCGAGATCGAAATCGACCAGGTCGAGCCCGTCGGAAATGCCCAGGCGCTGGTAGAGACCGCCGGCCTCTTGGAAGGCATAGCCGAGCCCGGCGGTATGGCTCAGCAGTTGGCCGATGGTGATGACGGTCCGGGTCCCGTCGGCAAGCCGCGGGCGGAAGTCGGGCAGCCAGCGCGTCACCGGCGCGTCCAGCGCCAGCACGCCGGTCTCGACCAGACGCATGATGGCGGCCGAGACGATCGGCTTGGTGATGGAGGCGAGGCGGAACACGGCATCTTCACGCATCGGCACGGCCGCCTCGCGGTCGGCGAGGCCGGCGGCGCGGCTGTAGAGCGGTCGGCCGTCATGTGCCACCATCACGACGGCGCCGACCAACCGTCGGTCGGAAAGGGCGCTGTCGATGACGCGGTCGATCGGAGCAGGGGCTTTGTCAGTCATGGTCGAGAGCCTATATCAGGAGCGATCACTCCTGATATAGGATTGCGCGAGATATTTCTAGAGGGATCGTTGTGATAAATTCTCCTCGGCCGCGCGGCCGACCGCGGGCCTTCGATCGGGACGTGGCGCTGGCGACGGCGGCCAAGACCTTCTGGCTGCACGGCTACGAGGGCACGTCGATCGCCGACCTGACCGCGGCGATGGGCATCACGCCGCAAAGCCTCTATGCCGCCTTCGGCTCCAAGGCGGCGCTCTATGACGAAGCGCTCGCCTGGTACCGCAGCGAGGTCGGCGGTCCGACCGCGGCGGCCTTCGCCAGCGAGCCGGACGTGGTCCGCGCCTTCGACCGCCTGCTCCGGGCGACGGCGCTGGCGTTCAGCGAGGAGGGGCGACCGCATGGCTGCATGATCTCGACCGCCGTGCTCAACAGCGCCAGCGAGACGGAGCCGGTGGCGCGCCAGCTGGCGGAGATGCGCAGCCGCTCGCTCGCCGGCTATCGGGCGCGGCTGGAGCGCGGCATCGCGGACGGGCAGTTGCGCGCCGACAGCGACGCGGCGACGCTCGCCCGCTTCCTCGCCGCCATCGTCCAGGGGCTGTCGGTCCAGGCGCGCGACGGCGCCACCCCTGACGAGCTGCTGTCGATCGTTGCGGTCGCGGTCGAGGCGCTGGAACGCTGCCGTGCGCCCGCGGCGGGTTGATCCGCCGGCCGGTTCGGTTAAGGTCGCTGCCGCCCCTCGTTCCGTTCGGGATTCCGTTTCATGACCGTCACCGTGCGCCCGCGCATTCAGAACCTCCAGGCCTCGCTGATCGCGGAGGTCGCGGTCCTTGGCATGGGCGACCCGGAGGTGCTGCCGCTGTGGTTCGGCGAGGGCGACCTGCCGACCCCGCGCTTCATCACCGAGGCGGCGGCGAAGGCGCTCGAAGCCGGCGAAACCTTCTACACGTTCGAGCGCGGCATTCCGCCGCTGCGCCAGGTCTTGGCCGAGTACGAGACCGGTCTGCATGCACGGCCGGTCACGGCCGAGCGGGTCGTCGTCACCAATTCCGGCATGCAGGGCATCATGCTGACGGTCCAGGCCCTGGTCGATCCGGGCGACAATGTGCTGGTCGTCTCGCCGGTCTGGCCCAACATCGGCGCCGCGATCGAGATCATGGGCGGCGAGCCGCGCGCGGTAGCGCTCGGGCGCCGCGACGACGGCCGCTTCATGCTGGACCTGGAGGCGATGGAGCGCGCGCGCGATGGGCGGACGCGGGCCATCTTCTTGAATTCGCCGTCGAACCCGACCGGCTGGGTCATGAGCCGGGACGAGGGCCTGGCGCTGCTCGACTATATCCGCCGGCACGGGCTCTATCTGATCGCCGACGAGGTCTATGCCCGTGTGATCTATGACGGCTCGGTGGCACCGTCGCTGCTCGATATCGTCACGCCCGAGGATCGGGTCGTCGTGGTCAACAGCTTCTCCAAGGCCTGGGCCATGACCGGCTGGCGCCTCGGCTGGATCGTGGCGCCGCGCGAGATCGTCGACGTGATGGGCAAGCTCATCCAGTACAATGTCTCGGGTGCGCCGACCTTCATCCAGCATGCGGCCCTGACCGCGGTGCGCGAGGGCGAAGGCTTCACCCGCTCGATGACCGAGCGCTACCGGGCCGGCCGCACCCTGGTGCTGGATGCGCTCCGCGGCTTGAACCGCGTCCAGGTCGCCCCGCCCGATGGCGCCTTCTATGCCTTCATCAAGGTCGACGGCATGGTGGATTCCGTCGCTTTCGCCAAGGAAATCCTGGCCACGACCAAGGTCGGCCTCGCCCCCGGCGCCGCCTTCGGCCTCGGCGGCGAGGGCCATCTGCGCCTGTGCTTCGCGGCCTCGGCCGACCGGTTGGAACCCGCATTGGAACGGCTGGTGCCGTTCCTGCGCTAAACCTGGAGGAACGCTCTCGATGATCTATGAAATGCGCGTCTATCGCACCGTGCCGGGTCGTCTACCCAATCTCTTGGCCCGTTTCAACGATCACACGCTCCGGATCTGGGCCAAACACGGCATCCGCCAGGCCGGGTTCTGGACCACAGTCGTGGGTGAATCCGCGAACGACCTCACCTATCTGATCGCCTGGGAGTCCATGGCCGAGCGCGAGGCGAAATGGACCGCGTTCCAGACCGACCCGGAATGGATCGCCGCCCGGAACGAGAGCGAGAAGGACGGGCCGATCAATGCCAACATCTCGAACCAGTTCCTGGCCCCGACGGCGTTCTCGGTGGTGAAGTAGCGCTCATAAAACACCGACACCCCCGGGCTTGACCCGGGGGTCTACGCGGTCGGGCAACGCGGCGGCGGAGACGCGTGGATGGCCGGTCAAGCCCCGCCATGACGATCGTAAGTGGGATTCACCAAATTCGCCGCGTCCGGCACGCCGCCGGACAGCACGCGGATGATGTTGTCGGCCGCCATCAATCCCATCGCTTCTTCCGCACTTTCGGTATGGGCGCCGATATGGGGCGATACGATCAGGTTCGGCGCCTTGAACAGCGGATTGGCCGGGTCCGGCGGTTCCTTGGCGAAGGTCTCCAGGGCGGCGCCGGCGAGCGTGCCGTCTGTCAGGGCCGCCGTGACCGCCGCTTCGTCGATCAACCCGCCGCGCGCGGTATTGATCAGCAGCGCACCGGGCTTCAGCCGCTTGAGGCTCGCCGCATTGATCATGCCGCGCGTTTCCGGCACGAGCGGGCAATGCAGGCTCAGGATGTCCGAGGTCGCATAGAGTTCGTCGAGCGTCGCCACCGGCCGCGCCAAAGCAGGGTCGATCGCCTCGATCCGGCGCGAATAGGCCTGCACGTCCAGGCCCAGTGCCGCGGCCAGCTTGGCGGTATGGCGCGCGATCGCGCCGAAACCGACCAGGCCCAGGGTTCGGCCGCGCAGCTCCCGGCCGGTATAATGCCACTTGTCCCACGCGCCCGCCTTGACCCGCGCATCAAGCCGCACGACGTCGCGGCCGAGGGCGAAGATCAGGGCCACCGCGTGTTCTGCCACCGAATAGGCATTGGCGCCGGTCGCGATCAGCACCGGCACGCCGGCGGCGGTCGCGGCCGCGAGATCGACCGAATCATAGCCGGCACCATGCTTGGCGATGACGCGCAATTGGGGTGCCGCCGCGAACAGCCGCGGGCCGATCGGCGGGTTGTTGCGCATCAGGATGGCATCGAGCGGTGCTTTGGCCACGGCCGCCACCAGCATGTCCTCGCCGAGCGCATCCGGCAGGAATTCCAGTGTGGCGCCGAAATCCTCCAGCCGCCGGATCGCCGTGGCGGCGATGCGCGAGGCGGTGACGAGAACCCGATAGCCCATGTGCGGCACTCCCTTGAGCGAGGCGGCCATTGGACCGCCGGGCTGCGGCGCCTACAAGCCGGCTTCGCGCAGGGCTGCTCCGATCAAAACCTCATTCGATGGGGCGGTGGCTTGGGCCGATAGCGGATCCGGTCGGACGATCCGGCCACCAGCATGACGAGACCGACCAGGCCGCCGCTCAGCAGCAGCCCGATCAGGAAGCCCAATGCCGCGAAGAACAGGCCCTCGGCGTTCAGCGGTGCCGCCGGCACGAACCCGTCCAGGGTCGCCTTGGCGAGCGGCCGGTCCAGATGGCGGGCGAGCGTTTGGGCGCGGTGGAGAAAGCCCGGCGCCTCGAGTTCGACCCGATCGCGCTTCAGCGTATCGAGCCGCGCGAAGTCGGCTTGTCGCTCTGCACCCTCGTTGCCGGCGACCGGGTCCGGGTTCGCCTTCAGGCGATCCAGCGCCTGGTCGCGGGTCAGCGACTGTGCCTGGGCATCGGCATCGAATTGATTGGCTTGCTGCTGCAGCACGTCGATGGCGCCGTCGAGCCGTTGCCGGTACTGCTGCTGGAATTCCGGCTCCTGGCAGGCAACCGCGGCCATCAGCAGGCCGATGATCAGACAAAATATGCTCCGCATGCGCGGCCTCCGATCCGGTTCCTTGCAGTCCTCCAAGGATCGAGCCGGCTTCGGGTTCCGCTTTCAGATCAAAGGATAATCCGCCGCCGCCTCATAGAGCGAACCCGCCTTGGTCAGATAGCTCTGCACCAGCTGGAACCGGTCGACCGCGATTTCGGGCAGGCGCAGCAGATTATGCTGTTCCAGATAATGGCCGAGGTCGGCGAGCCGGCCGGCACGGATATTGGCGAGCGTGACATGGGGCGTGAACACCCGGCCCTCGGGCGGCACGCCGGCGCAGCCGAGGGCGGCGCCGACCTTGTCGCGCAGGTCGACCAGTGCCGGCGCGCGCTCGACCCCGGCATAGAGGATGCGCGGCTTGTCCTCGGTGCCGAACAGGTCGACGCCGGCGATGCGCAGGCTAAAGCGCCGGGCGCGGATCGTGGCCAACTCGGCATCAATATCGGCCGCCGCCGCCTCGTCGACCTCGCCGATGAAGCGCAGCGTCACGTGATAATTGCCCGGATCGACCCATTTGACGCCCGGCAGCCCCGCTGCGATGGTCGACAGCGCGAGCTTGGTCTCAGGCGGCAGATCGATGCCGACGAAGAGTCTCAGCATGGGGGTATGAGACACCCGGAGCGGTGATCTCACAAGGTCCATCATCCCTGGACACCCGTTCGTCACGCCCGGCCATGAAACGCTTCTCCAGTGGTCAAAATCACGCGCTTGGTACCCTCGCGTGAGCGGTCGCGAATGACCGGGCCGGGTGGACTGCGGTCTGTCCGCTTACGGCGGGGAGATTGCGAAAGCAGACGTGGGCTTCCGGCCCCGATCAAGAAGCGCCGTTTCTCAGCCCACCCCAAAGTGCGCCAACCCCTCCAAATATCATGCCGGTCGCG
>Ga0302314_10000292_pt1 | contig 90710 bp, 85 predicted proteins | sample III_Palsa_N2_3_FD_200533 | JGI IMG/M metagenome (GOLD analysis project Ga0302314, IMG submission 200533) | Peat permafrost microbial communities from Stordalen Mire near Abisko, Sweden - III_Palsa_N2_3 | ecosystem: Environmental > Terrestrial > Soil > Palsa > Peat permafrost | place: Sweden...
CTAACCGGATCCACGGCACGGTCGCCAAGGAGATGCACGTCATCCGCGAGTACCGGCAGCAGGCCAACGGAGGCATTCGGGTGGGGCTGCTCGGCGTCGAGTCGCGGTGGGCCGAGTTTGCCAGCTGGACCGCGGAGAACCTCGGCAGCGGCGAGGACTCCACCTACTGGCTCGGGCACGCCCTGGATCTCGCACGCGAGGGCGGCGACGCCCCGATGGAGGCGTACGTCCTGATGCGCCAGGCCCAACGCGCGGCTGAGCGGCACGAGGCCCGGACCGTGCGTAACCTGGCCGATGCCGCGTGGGCGGTGGCCGGAGTCAGCGATCGGGATCGTGCCCTCAGTGCCGTTCGGCAGGCACAGGGCCACGCACTGGCAGGAGAGAGCCGACCGTGCTACCGGGCGATCGAGACCGCGTATCAACTTGTGGCTCGTGCAGATGAGTTCGGAGCCGGAGACGACCTGTCAACCATCGGCCATCACTGCGTTCGCGCCTACGTGCAGGCCCACGAGGCCTACTGCCGGCTGCTGCTGGGACACTCCCGTGAAGCATCTCAGCTCTTGGTAGAGGCCCTGGCATCCTGGCCGGCCGACTTCCGCCAGGACGAGCACCTCGCACGATCCTGGCTGGCGCTCGCCTACGCCGCGGAGGGCCGGATCGCCGAAGCGGCCACCGAGGGAACGACCGCCTTGTCCCTGGCACCAACTGGTGGATCGGTGCGCGTCCTGCGGTCGCTGCGCGCTCTCGACCGCCAGATGGCGGTGAGCACGGGATCTCCACCCGAGGCTTCTCAGTTCCACTCCGCTCTCGCCCTCTTAACCCAGAGAATGTGATCATGAACGTACTTACCAGTGCAACAATGACCGACGAGGCAGTCCGCGGCGCACAGGTGGCAGTCCTGCCCGTCGGGAGCTTCGAGCAGCACGGCGACCACCTTCCCCTGGCCACCGACACGCTCGTTGCCTGCGGCATCTCCACGGCCTTGGCCGAGGTCTACCCGGTTCTCCTGCTGCCCCCGGTGACCCTGTCCTGCTCTCACGAGCACGCGAAGTGGGCGGGCACCGTCAGCATCTCGGCCCGGACGCTGATCGCGATCATCAATGACATCGCCGAATCTCTGGAGCACTCCGGCGTCGAGTACCTGGTCATCGTCAACGGCCATGGCGGGAACTACTTCCTTGGCAATGTCGTCCAGGAGGCCAACGTCAAGCGGCCGCGCATAGCGCTGTTCCCCGGCCGCGACGACTGGGCCCGAGCCCGGGACGCCGGCAAGCTGACGAGCAGCGCCCACGACGACATGCACGGCGGCGAGGTCGAGACCTCGCTTCTCCTGCACTTGTGCCCCGAGCAGGTACGGGAGAGCTACAAGAGCGCGGACCATGTTGCTGACCGACCGCACCTGCTCATCCACGGAATGGGTGCCTATACAACGTCCGGGATCATCGGTCAGCCGTCACTTGCGACTGCGCAGAAGGGAGCTGCAGTTCTGACCAGTTTGACGGCAGGCTTCGCCGCCACCTTGGACGCGCTCCTCCCCGACGGCACAACCACCCCCTACGCCGACCCGCGCTGAGAAGCCTGGCCCGGGGTTTGAGGAGGACGTCCGTTGTCAAGCACCACACGATTCGTCCTGCGGGTCCAAGAGAACGGGTGGGCTTCGTACGAGAAGTTTTCCATCCACTTCGCCAAGGCCGCTGAGCGCGCAGCAGAGTTGGAAGGCGACCCGCGACTTGCCCGCATCACCGTGTCGCGCAGCAGCTTCGACCGGTGGATGGGTCGCAAGGGCGGGGTGAAGGGGACGCCTCGCCGTGAGCCGAACCTCGTGCTGCGCCACATGTTCAACATGTCCACCGAACGCCTCTTCGAGCCGGTCGACGCCCGAGCCGCCGTCGTAGCAGTGCCCGACGTCCTACCGTGCCCTTCGTCGGCGCTAGCGCTCGGCTTCGACGACCCCTTGGAGGTCGTTGCCCAGACCATGTCCCTGACCAGTTCAAACGCTGATCCGCCCCTGGTGTCGATGGTGGCCCTGTCCATCGAGAGCATCGTCGACCGCTACGAGGCGTTCGGGCCGCAGCAGCTGGCGGGCGAGACACGGCTCTTACGGAAGATGCTCCACACCGTGCTGGCAGGCCGTCAACCGCCGGCAGTGCGGGCTGAACTGTTCGCCCTGGGCGCCCGGGCGGCCGGAATTCTGGGGTATATGGCAGTCAATTCCGGGGCGGCCTTCGAGGTCGTGGATGCGTACTGCGTGGAGGCTGAGAGCCTGGCCCGGGAGATCGCCGACACCCCTCTCCAGATGTGGGCCGCCGGTACTCGCTCGCTCGGCCTGTACTACCAGCAGCGGTATGCGGAAGCCGACGCGGCCGCGCTGGCCGGCATCGAGCTGGCCCCCCAGAGCGGCCAGGCGATCCGCCTGCACGTGAACGGCCGTGCCAGGGCGCTCGCGCGGCTCGGAGACCGCCGCGGCACCGAAGAGGCGATCGGACAGGCGTTCCGACTGTCCGAAAGCCAGTCGGCGTTGCCCGACGGCCTGACCTCGTGCATCGCGTTCACGCCCTACTCCGTCGCCCGCTCGCTGGCGAATGCGGTCACCGCGCGGCTCTCGCTCGGCGACTCGTCGGAGGTCCTGACGTACGCCAGCCAGATCGACAGCCTGATCGAGCGCTCCGATTCCGATTGGAGTCGGGCTCTGGTGGGCCTCGACGTGGCCACAGCCCTGCTCCAGCGCGAGTCTCCAGAGATCGAGCACGCAATGGCTCTTGGCCGTAGCGCTCTGCGGGCAGGCACGACGGCACCCATCAAGTCCGTGTGGCAGCGGGCCAACGAGCTGTACGCGAAGGCCAGCCGTTGGCATGCTCTACCCGACGTCGGGGACTATGCCGAGGAGCTGCGGATGTGGCGATCACAGCCGCATGCCGGGCTGATCACCGCCGGTGCCCGCGCACAATCTGAACAAGGACACTGAGGAGGCCTGTGGTGCCGGAGCTGGACATCGACCGGCGGGCGTTTCCGTCCGTGCCCCCAGCGGACCTCGACAACCCCCAGGTGATCGTCGAACACGACTGGGCCGCCTTCGCCGCCGTCGACCGGATGACGGACCATTGGTCCCGACCGGGATGGTCAGCCGGTCGGCGCGCCTACTACTGGATGCTCACCTTCCCCAGGTCCCCGGCCCTGGTGGCCTGCGCTCAGCACTGCCAAGGAGAGCTGGAGCACTTGGGCATGGATGCGGTGCCCGAGGACGGACTTCACGTGACGATGAGCAGGATCGGGGACCTCGCCCAGGTGCCACCCGAGAGGATCAAATGGCTCGCCGGTCTGGCTGAACAGCTTCCCGTCGAATGCTTCCGGGTCACCGCCCACCCCCTTGCCGGATCGCGAGGCGCACTGCGCTTCAGCCTCTCCCCCTGGCGCCCGCTGGTGAGGCTGCACGCCGCCCTCACCACGATCGGACAGCAGGCCGGCGTACCGGGAGGCAAGCCCACCGCCACCTTCCGGCCGCACTTGGGCGTGCAGTACAACAACCGCGAGCGCCCGGCAGGCCCAGTGATCGAACGGGTCACCCAGCTGCGCCGGCTTCCGCCGGTCTCCCTCGACATCACCGCGGTGGATCTCGTAGAGCTCCGCAGGGAGGGCCCGGTCTACCGCTGGGACGTGGTGCGGTCGGTGCCCCTGCGGCCCAGGCATGAAATCGTCCGGTGCTTCAGCGGGCGGCCGGCACCATCGAGCTCGGGGGGTGGTCAGGCCGGGTGATCCGCCTCAGACCCGGGCTCCTTGGATCGGAAGGTATTCGGGCGCATGCTCGATGCCGGCGCGGATCCCGGCGTAGACCTCATCGACAAGGGCCAGTTCGGTGTCGTCCAGCTCGGCTCCGAGGCAGCTGAAGTTCTCCTCCACTTGATGTTCACCGGTGAAGCCGACGACGACCACGCAGTTGTCGGCACGCTGTAGGCAAGAACGCAGAGCGAGCCGCGTCAGCGTGCCGGGAGCGTCCCCGAACCGCTCGCGCAAGACCTGAAGACCGGAAGCGATTCTCTCCAGAGACCGAGGGGTGAACGCGATGCCATTCGGACGCCGGTCAGGTGGCTCGGATCGCGGCACCACGCGGCGAAGACTGTCATCCGTCAGCAGGCCGTGAGCCAGCGGTGCCGCCATCATGATTCCGACGCCGTGGCGCTCGGTGAAGGCGAAGAGGTCTTCGCCTTCCAACGCTATGGCCGGCGTGAGCGCGTTGAACCGCGTCCAGATCACATCTGGCTTGATCAGCCGGAACAGGTAGAGGAAGCGCTCGGCGCGAGCGGCTCGTTCGGCAGGGGAGGCCCCGTATCCGGCGTGCGGACCGCGCATGCCGATCGCCTTGACCGATCCCATTTGCCGGAGCGTGTGCATCTGATCGATGGCGGTGCCCAGGTAGCGGTCGCCTGGGCCGAAATCGAAGGAGTCCAGGAAGTACAGAGCCAGCTCGTCGACGTACAGGTTCTCCTGGGTCTGCTGGAACTGGTGGTGGATGTGCCGTCCTGCGTAGGGGTGAGGGGCTGAACCACGGAGCTTGCCGACCTTGCTGCTCAGGTAGAGCGACTCGTTGGGGTGCTCACGCAGAAATCGGCCGATCAAGCGCTCAGAGTGGCCGTCGCCGTAGGAGTCAGCGGTGTCCAGGAGGGTGGCGCCCCTTTCAACAGCCCGGCGCAAGCCATCGAGGAAGCGTCCGTCGTTCGGCCCCCGCGCGCCCGGGCCCGGCTCGGGCACCGAAGTGCCGATCGCTCCGCAGTGCACCCCCAGTGGGTGGACGAACAGGCCGCGGCACAGATGCCGAGGCGCGAGGTCCAGCGGGACCATCAGTCGTCACCGCCGACCAGAACGAAGACCGCCATGACCAGCTTGCCGTTCTCGGCGGGATACACCGACCACGCGGTCGACAGGAGACCGACCAGGAACAGGCCGCGACCGCCCTCGGGCAGCTTCTCATAGTCGACGGGCCCGTCCGTGGACTCGATGGCGCAGCCGGCGGCTGACGAAAGGGCGTCAGGGTCGTTGCTCAGGTCGGCGACTCCGACCGCGGCGCCCCGCTCGTAGATGTCGAGGCTGAGCGAATCCGGCCCCTTGCTGTGCTCCACGGCGTTCCCGATGAGTTCGTCGGCGACCAGGACGACCTCGTCGACCCGTTCATCGCTCGCACGCCCTATCAGGGCCGTGCGCAGTTCGTGGCGGGCCACGTACTGGGGAGCGACGCGACCGCTGAGGCTGATGTCGCGGTGGGCGATCAGCGCTCCGAGGTCTTGTTCACCGATGAGCTCGGCGGTTGTCGGGGGCACCCTCGTCTCCTCGCATTCGAGACGCCCTGCGGCGTGGGCCGAGGTCGGCCTGGGATTAACCGTGGCGGATGGTACGTGGCACCGCTACGCCAAACCGTGGCCACTTCTTCGCCACTTCTGGAGAGCCGGTCCCGAAGTCCGCCGGAGCAAACTGCTGCAAAAGCATTGATTCTGCTTCGTCTGCTGTGGGGTGGGCGCGCCAAAGTGGCCACAAAGTGGCGAAGGTTTGGCGTATCGGTGCCGAACGATCACCGGCACCGTAGATGGGGCCGGTGTCGGCGGCGCGCTTCTTGCTCACCGCCGATCCCGATATCCCGTCACGCCAGCGCCGTTTCTTCTGAGGACTCGCCATGTGTCAGCATCTGCCCGTTTGTCCCTCCGCCGAAGCGGGCGACCGCGAGGCCGCCGCCGTGGTCACGGCCCACCCGGGTCAGGGCTGGAGCGTTCTGTGCAACGGCATCATTCGATTCGAGGACACGGGCGAGCTCCTGCCCGACGGACGGGTCATCGCACCGCACCGCGTCATGCAGGCTGCCTGATCGCTCGCTGTCCCAACCTTCCGCCCTTGGGGCTGCACGGACGCGGTCCCTCACCCATCAGTCCCCTCGCTTGGAGCCCTCTTCCCGTGTCCAAGATCAACGCCCGCCGAGCCGCCGTTGCCCCTGACACGGCAACGGTCGAGTGCTCCAGCTTGGCGATGGTCACCGATGCACTGACGGGTGGCCACGACAACTACGCCCTGGACCGATCGGTTGCCACGGAGTTGCGCGATGCGGCACCGGAGCAACTCGTGCGCGCAGCCGCTCTGGCAAGCGTGACCTTCCGAGGTGCGGTCGTACGCCGCCTGGCCGGCCAGGGGATACGCCAGTTCATCGACTGGGGGCCATGTATTCCCAGGCCGGTGCATCGGCCGGACACGTACGCGATCGCCCGGCGGGCGAATCCCTCGTGCCGGGTCGCGTTCGTTGACGTCGACTCGCACTTGATGATTCACCTCGACGGTTTGGTCGACCTCAGCGAGAGCAGGTCCCTCCTCACCCTCCCGGCCGGCCGCCTGGGCGACGCGAACGCGGTACTGGACGACCCCGAGGTGCGCAGGGTCATCGATATCGCGAGCCCGGTTGCGGTCCTGCTGGCAGGTACCGTCGGGCGCCTGGGCACCGCACAGGCACAGAAACTGGTCGACGTGCTGCGCCGCCGTCTGGCTCCCGGAAGCTATCTGGCGATCAGCCAGTACACCAGTACCGACCCGGTCATCCGAGCGCGGACGACCGCGATTCTGCGCGGCGCCGCAGGCGGTGCCTGGGGAGGAGTACGCGCTCCCAAGCAGGTTGCCGCCTTGTTCCGGGGACTGGAAGTTCAGCGGCCGTCGCTGCTGGGTGATGTCGGTGCCTGGACCGGCGAGGTGGGGCCCTGGACCAGCTTCGTGCAGTTCGGCGGGCTGGGACGCATCACCGCCGGACCCGAAACGTGAACGGCGCGGGAGCGGCGCGCCAGTGCGCCGCGTTCATGGGCGCAGCCGCCTCAGAACAATCCATCACGGTCCGATCCGAGCAACGTGCAGACGAGGAGCCTGCTGTGACACAACTTTGCCCGGCATCGGGGACCGGGGCCGTCAACGCAGGTCACCGCGGGAGCCTGCATCCGCACACGCAGAACGGGCTGATGGTCCCGTACATCACCAAGTGGACCGGTGAGCGGACCCTGAGACGGGTGATGGTCCGGCGTGGAGCGGGGATCGGTTTCGCGGACGAGTCGCCGTATGACCGGGACGACGACGGTGTGCTGTGGATCAGGCAGACCTCTGCTCAGGGATCTGGCGAGGCCGAGTACCTCAACGTCCACTCGGCGCGTCAGCGCCAGGTCACCCGCGGCCTTCTGTGTCAGGGCTGTGCCGTAGACACCGTAGAGCAGGATCCGCAGCGACAACTGTTCGTGCTCAAGGACATCGGGAAGCCGATCGGTGAGGGTGAGCTGACGACGGCCGGGCCCGTCTGTCTGCCGTGTGCCCACGTGACGAGGACGCACTGCCCCCCTCTGCGGCGGCACGTGGCCGCCTGGGTGGAGCGACCGCTCCTTTGGGGGGTGGCAGGCATTCTCCACGATCGAGGAACCCTGCGCCCGCTGCCCAAGGAGTCGCTCGAAATGGTGTCCTACGAAGACCCGCGCCTGCCCTGGGTCTTGGCCGTGCGGCAGGTCCTGTCCCTCAACGGGTGCGCAGCGGTGGACCTGGGCGATCTCGGTGCCCGAGGCGTGGACGCGATGACGGGCCTTCCCGATCGATAGTCCGGGGCCCCGAACGCGCCGCGCCCGGCAGCCGGCCTGCGGACCGACGCGGCACATCGGCCCGACGACCGTCGCAACCACCAGCGCACTGACCGCTCGACACTCCCTAGATCCTGAATCCACTGTGCTCCGCTGTTCAGCCCACCGGGCGGCGGGAGCCGCACGCACCTACAAGAGACGGACACTTCCATGCCTGGGCGTATCGAGGACTACGCACTCATCGGGGACATGCAGACTGCGGCGCTGGTCGGCCGGGACGGCAGCGTCGACTGGTTGTGCTTGCCGCGCTTCGACTCCCCCGCAGTCCTCGCCGGCCTCCTTGGAACCGAGGAGAACGGCTTCTGGCGCATCGGACCGACCTCCTGCGACGGAGCGAGTCCCCCCGTCGCCACCCGGCGGAGCTACGACGAGGACTCCCTGGTCCTGCGGTCCGAGTGGGACACCGGCCAAGGCACGGTCCGCGTCATCGACTTCATGCCGCCGCGTGAGGGAGCACCGCAGTTGATCCGCATCGTGGAGGGGGTCAGCGGTCAGGTGCCGATGCGCTCCGAACTGCGGATGCGGTTCTCCTACGGGCGCGTCGCCCCGTGGGTGCAGCAGGTCGTCGGCCGAACTAAGGCTGTGGCCGGACCCGACTCGGTCTGGCTGGACACGACAGCCGAGACTCACGGCAAGGACACGACGGTCAGCGACTTCACCGTTGGCCCCGGAGACCGGATCGCCCTCAGTATCAGCTGGCAGCTCTCCCACAGCGGACCGCCTCTTGTGCCCGACCCTGAAGTGGCTCTGGAGACGACGGCAGCATTCTGGCGCGAGTGGGTCGGCCACTGCACGTACACCGGTCCCTACCGCGAGGCCGTGGTCCGGTCGCTGATCACGCTCAAGGCGCTCACCTACGCGCCGACCGGCGGAATCGTCGCGGCGCCGACGACCTCCCTGCCCGAGGACATCGGCGGCGTCCGCAACTGGGACTACCGCTACACCTGGCTCCGCGATGCGGCCATCACGCTGTCCTCGCTGCTGCGGACCGGCTACCGCCAGGAGGCGCATGCCTGGCGCGAGTGGCTGCTGCGCGCCGTGGCGGGCGACCCGGAGAACCTGCAGATCATGTACGGCATCGCGGGCGAGCGGGGGCTGGAGGAGACAGTGCTGGACTGGTTGCCCGGGTACGAGGGCTCCACCCCGGTGCGGATCGGCAACGCGGCCGTCGGCCAGCTCCAGCTCGACGTGTTCGGCGAGACGATCGAGGCACTGTACCTGGCCGACCGCGCGGGGCTGCCGCCCAACGAGGACGCCGCCGCGCTGCAGCTGCAGCTGATCAGCTATCTGGAGCAGCACTGGCGCAGCCCTGATGAGGGCATCTGGGAGATGCGTGGCCCGCGCCGGCATTTCGTCCATTCCAAGGTGATGGTGTGGGTGGCGGTGGACCGCACCATCAAGCTGCTCGAGTCCGAAGCGGCGGTCGGGCCGCTCGATCGGTGGCGCGCGCTGCGCGAGGAGATCCACGCCGACGTGTGCGAGAACGGGTACGACCCGGAGCGGAACACCTTCACCCAGTCCTACGGCGACGACGCACTGGACGCCGCGCTGCTCCAGATCCCGCAGGTGGGCTTCCTGCCGCCGGACGACAAGCGGGTGATCGGGACCATCGAGGCGATCCAGCGGGAGCTACTCACCCCCGACGGGTTCGTGCTGCGTTATCCGACCGCCGGTGACCAGGTCGGTGTGGACGGGCTGCCCGGCGACGAGGGTGCGTTCTTGGCCTGCTCGTTCTGGCTGGCCGACGACCTGGCCATGATCGGCCGCCTGGACGAGGCCCGCGACCTGTTCGAACGGCTGCTCGCCCTGCGCAACGACCTTGGCCTGCTGGCCGAGGAGTGGGATCCGCGGCTCCAGCGCCAGGTCGGCAACGTGCCGCAGGCGTTCAGCCACGTCGCGCAGATCGACGCCGCATTGCGACTGCAGCGTGCTGCCGAACTCGCGGAGGCGGCATGAGGCCGAGCCCCGCCTCGATGCGGCAACTGGTCCCCGCACGCCGCGGCGGTGCCCTCAGGACGGCTCGACGCGTGGGCCACCCGTGCTGCCGCCGAATCGTCACCGGTACCACCGCCCCGTCCGATCCCCCTACCGCTGTGAGGATTTGATGACCGCCCTCATCCAGGACACCGCGCTGGCCCTGATGACTCCCGCACTGGTCGGCACGGCCGCCGCGGCGCTGCGCTACCGCCGAACCGCGGCCGTTCGCGCGGAGGACGTCCACCGGTTGAAGGGCGAGGTCCATGACGCCCACCAGCACCTCGCCCTGCGGGACCAGGAGGTCCAGCACTTGGCCGACGTCCGGCTGCCCGACCTGGCCGACTCCCTTCGGGAGGGCCTCGGCGAAGTCTCACCGGACGGTGTCCTGCTCCATCCCCAACTGGCCGGATCCGCCTTCGGACAGGCCGCGCAGCGGATTCTGGTGCAGACCGCAGCCCTGGTGGAGCAGACGTCGCAGCGCGGGGAGAACGCCGCGCAGGCCGCCGTTCAGTCCGTCACCCGGGTACTTCAAGGGCTGGTGTACGAGCAGCAGATCGCGATCTCCGCGATGCTGGACCGGCACCACGACGACAAAGTCCTCGCGGACGCCAACGCGATCGACCATGCCTGCAGCCGACTGGCCCGCAAGGCCCAGATCGTGTCCGTCCTGACGGGCAGCTGGCCGGGCCGGCAGCGGGAGGACACCTCCCTGGTGGACGTGGTGCGCGGCGGCATCTCCCGAATCAAGGACTTCCGGCGGGTGCGGTTCACCGGCGAGCCGGGCGTGTACCTCATCGGCCGCTTTGTCGAGCCGGCCGTCCTGGCGGTCGCCGAGCTGCTGGAGAACGCGACGCTGTCCTCACATCCTTCGTCGGCCGTCGAGGTGTGGTTCACCGAGGCGCACAACGGTGTGAGCATCGTCATCGACGACGCCGGCATCGGCCTGAAGCCGGAGGACCGCGCCTTGGCGGCCCAGCTCCTGACTGGCCAGGACCCTGTGCGCCTGACCGCGCTGCGCAACCCGCCCCGTCTGGGCTTCCTGGCCGTCGGGGTGCTGGCCCGCCGCTACGGCTTCCGCGTCTCGGTGGAGCAGGTGTCCGCCCACGGCGGGGTGCGGGCGATCCTCTACCTCGACCGCGGCCTGCTCTGCCCGCCGCCGACGGTTTCCGCGCCCCAGAGGCTGGCGGCGACCGCCGTTCCCGTGCCGCCCGGGCCCGGCCGTTCGCCGGACGTCTATCCGGTGGCACCGGACGGACTGCCGATTCGCCGCCGTACTGCGGGTAACCACCGCTCGCCGGCCGCGCCGCCGCCCAGCCGCCCGCCCACCGACGGCGGACGCGGCCTGGCCGCTTTCGTGCGCGGCACCCAGGCGGCGCGCCCCACCCCCACCGATGAAGGGAAGACCCTGTGAGCCCCGGACCCGACCTGACCTGGATCCTCGACGAACTCGTCGCCGTCCCGGCGCTGCGGCACGCGGTGCTGCTGTCCGCCGACGGCATGATGATCGCCTCCTCCGCCGGGGTCGACCGGGACCAGGGCGACACCCTCGCCGCGATCGCTTCCGGCATGCAGTCCCTGAGCCGCAACGGCGCCGCCTTCGCCAGCGGCGACCCGGGCGAGCCCTGGGAGTACACGATGGCGAAGTTCGGAAACTCCTACCTCGTCCTGATGGCCGCCGGTGCGGGCAGCTACCTGGCCGTCGGAGCCGGAGGCGACGCGGACCTGGACGACGTCGCCCACCGCATGCTCAAGACGATCGACCGTCTCGGTGAGGCCCTGGGGCTGGCTCCGCGGCAGGCCCAGGCCAGCAGCGCATGAGCAGCAGGGCGCGGTCGGGCGGGCGCGACCGGCTGGTCCGGTCCTACGTGCTCACCGGCGGCCGGTCCGCGCCCAGCCGCAACCACTTCGATCCCATCACCCTCGTCAGCCTTTCCGATTCCGCCGCCCACCTCAGCCGGTCCTACCTCGCCCCCGAGCCCCGCGCCGTCCTGGATCTGCTTCGCGCAAGCGCCCAGTCGGTCGCCGAGCTCGGAGCCCATCTGGACCTTCCGCTGAGTGTGCTGCGCATCCTGCTCGCCGACCTCATGGAATCCGGCCATATCACCACCCATCGGCCCATCACCCAGGCATCCAGCCTCGACACCCAGCTTCTGGAGGACGTCCTTGCCGGGCTCCTACGCCTTTGACCCCCGCGCCGCGCCGGTCCTGCGCGGCGACGAACGCACGGTCAAGATCCTGATCGCGGGCCACTTCGCCGCAGGCAAGACCACGCTCGTCCAGGGCTTGTCCCAGATCCCGCCGCTGAGCACCGAGGAGGTGATGACCAGCGCCGGGGTGGGCACGGACCACACCCACCTCGCGGACAAGACCACGACCACTGTCGCGATGGACTTCGGCCGGCTGTCCCTGTCCGAGGACCTCGTGCTGTACCTGTTCGGCGCCCCGGGACAGGAGCGGTTCTTCCCCGTTCTGTGCGACCTGGCCTACGGGGCGCTGGGCGCGATCGTGCTGACCGACACCCGCCACCTCGACGAGACCTACCCCATCCTCGAACTCGTCGAGCGTCTCTCCCTGCCCTACATGGTCGCCGTCAACGCCTTCGACGAAGCGCCCGTCCACCCCATGGAACGGCTGCGCGAGGTGATGGCCCTGGCCCCCGAGACGCCGCTGGTGACCTGCGACGCACGCGACACGGCCAGCACCAAATCGGCCCTGATCACCCTCATGCGCCATCTGCGCACCCTCGCTTCGGAGCCCTCCCGATGACCACCCAGCGGCCCACGGCCGACCAGTGCCCCGCCCACGCCTCCGCCCCGCCGAGGCCCGACCGTCCGCTGCCCATCTTCGGGCCCGCGTTCAGCACCGACCCGGACGCCACCTACGCACTGCTGCGCGCCCAAGGACCCATCGCCCCGGTCGAAATCGCCCCGAACGTATGGGGCTACCTGACCACCACCTACGCCGCGGCCCTGCACCTGCTGCGCAACACCCCGGGCCGCTTCGCCAAGGACCCGCGCCACTGGCACGCCCTGGCGAACGGTCACGTCCCGGCCGACAGCCCGGCGCTGCTCATGATGATGCCGCGGAACAACGCCCTGTGGATGGACGGCCGCGAGCACGCCCGGCTGCGCCGTGCGATCACCGGGAGTCTGGCCCGGGTCGACACCCACGCCTTGGCCGCCAGCGTCACACGCATCGCGGACGAGCTCATCGACGAGTTCGCGCACGCCGGCTTCAGCGATCTGGTCGGGCAGTACGCCGACCAGCTCCCGATGAAGACGATGATCCAGATGTTCGGCTGCCCGCCCGAGATCGGCCTGCGCATCGTCGTCTCCGTCACCCGCCTGTTCGACACCGACCAGGACGGCGCCGCGGCCAACGCCGAACTGGAGGCGGCCTGCCTGGCACTGACCCGCCTGAAGCGGCACCACCCCGGCGCGGACGTCGCCAGCTGGCTGATCGACGCCGGCCTCGACGACGAGGAGATGGTCCAGACGACCTTGCTGGTCATCGGCGCGGCCACCACACCGAGCAGCAATCTGATCATGAACGGGATGCATCAGGTCCTCACCGACGCACGGTTCTCCGCCAACGTGCACGCCGGAGTCCAGCCCATCTCCGAGGCCCTCGACGAGGTCCTGTGGACCAAGCCTCCCGTCGCCAACTACAGCCCGCTGTACCCAATCGGGCACCAGGAGTTCGAAGGCGTCGTCCTGCAGTCCGGCTACCCGATCCTCGTCAGCTTCGCCGCCGCCAACGGCGACCCGGCCCTGGCGATCGCGCCCGAAGCGCGAGCGGGCAACCGCGGCCACCTGGCCTTCAGCGCCGGGGTCCACGGCTGCCCCGCCCCCGATCTGGCACGCATCATCGCCGAGACCGCCATCGAGCGCGTCCTGGACCGGCTCCCGCACCTGGCGCTCGCCACCACCGAGCCCCTGCACAACCGTCCGGGCACATTCCACACCGGCCTCACCCACCTGCCCGTCCGCTTCCAGCCGACCTCACTCGCCCCCACCGGAAGGTGACCCGCATGACCACCCAGCCCCCCGCGACCGGATGCCCCTTCAAGCTCGACGGCACCGGCGCCGACATCCACACGGAAGCCCGAGCGCTGAGCGCCCTGGGACCGGCCGCCCGCGTCGAACTGCCCGGAGGTCTGCCGGGCATACCCGCCTGGTCGGTGACCGACCCTGGTCTGATCCGCCGCCTGCTCGCCCACCCGGACATCTCCAAGGACGCCCACCAGCACTGGCCGGCCTACCGCAACGGCGAGACCGAGGGATGGCCGCTGAAGATCTGGATCGAGGTCCGCAACGCCCTGTCCGCCTACGGTGCCGAGCACGCCCGCCTGCGCCGCCCGCTGGCCGCCGCGTTCACCCTCCGCCGCGTTCGCGCGCTCGCCCCGCGGATCAAGGCGATCACCCGAGACCTACTCAGCGGCCTCGACTCCGTCGACACGGCGGGCGCTATCGACCTGCGGGACCGCTTCGCGTGGAGGCTGCCGCTGCTGGTCGTCAACGAGCTCCTCGGAGTCCCCGAGGACCTCCACGACGCCTTCCGAGACGCAGTCGGCAGCCTGTTCGCCACCGACCTGAGCGAGGACGAGGCCGCCGCCGCCGGGACCGAGACCTACCGGCTCCTGAGCACCCTGGTGGCCATCAAGAGCAAGCAGCCGGGCGACGACGTCACCTCCGCGCTGATCACCGCCCATGAAGGCGGACTGCTCAGCGAACAGGAACTGCTCGACAGCATGATGCTCGTCATCGGCGCCAGCCACGAGACGACCGCCAACCTCCTCGGCCACGCCGTCGTCAACCTCCTCACCCACCCCGACCAGCTCGCCCAGGTCACCTCCGGACACGCCTCCTGGGACCAGGTAGTCGACGAGACGCTGCGCCACCAGGCCCCCATCGCGAACATCCTCCTGCGTTTCCCCACCCAGAACGTCCACGACACCGAGAGCGACCTCACCTTCCAGCAGGGCGACGCCATCGTCATCAACTACGCCGCCGCCGGCCGCGACCGAACCACGCACGGCCCCGACGCCGACCTCTTCGACATCACCCGGACCACCGCCAGTGAACACCTCGCGTTCGGCCACGGCACGCACTTCTGCCCCGGCGCGCCCCTGGCCCGCCTCGAAGCCTCCATCGCCCTCCCCATGCTCTTCTCCACCTACCCCGACCTGCGCCTTGCCGTCGACCCCAGCGAACTGACCCCCCTGCCCTCCCTCATCTCCAACGGCCACCAGCACATTCCCGTGCTGCTGCACCGGTGAAGGTCCCAACGGCGCCGTAGGCCACCGCACCCCACGTCCTCACCTGAAAGGAAGGCCCACCGTGGCCGGCGTCGTCCGCTCGCGCTCGGAACTCCAGCAACTCACACCCGCCCAAAAGCGCGTACTCCAGCACGTCGCCGCCGGGCTGACCAATCAGGAAGCCCCGCAGGTACTGGGCATGCAGCCCGGCACCGTGATCGGACACCTGCTCAGTGTCGGCTACAAGTTCGGCGTCACCAGCCGGGCCGCCAAGGTGCACGCCGCCCTGGCCAGCCGACAGATCACCGCCCCGGCCGCGGAGACCAGCGCCCCCGACCTCACCGCCGGCGAACTGCGGCTCCTGCGAGCGGTCGCCACTCAGTCCGGACGCGAGCAGATCGCAGTAGCCGCGAAGGTCGCTCCGGCCGACGTGAACCCACGCGTGCAGGACCTGGTGGCGAAGGCCAACGCACGCAACTCCGCCCACCTGGTCGGCCTGGCCCACACCTGGGGCCTCCTTGAGGCGTCCGACCGCTAACCACCGGCAGTCCCTCCCGGACGCGCCACCGGTGATCACCCGGCACCGCGTCCGACCACACGAGAGAGCAACTTCGGCATGACGTCTACGACCTTGGAAGACCTGCCGCGCATCCCGCGCGGAAAGCGACTCGTCGGTGACGAGCGCACCGAATTCGAAGGCAAGGTGACGACCGTCTACACCGGCGGGATCGGCATCCGCCCGATCTGCGAGAAGACGGGCCGCTCCTTCGGGGCGATCCACCATCTCCTGAAGACCTCAGGAGTCCAGATGCGCCCGAAGGGCTCCCGGAGCCCAGGAGCAGCCAACCGCGTGACGCCGGGAATGCCCTAGCAACCCGGCCCCTCTCAGCGATCCGAGCGACCACAACCCGGCACCTCCCACGGAGCGGCCGACGCCTCCGGGACAGCCCCCGCTCCACCCGCGTTGCGCAGCTCGCCCGTGCGGAGGGCACCGGCCGAAGCGGGCCCCCTCTGCCGGTGCCACGTGCCGTCGAACCTCCTGCATACCCGCTCCGTCGATCGACCCTCTCTGGAGAAGTTGATGTCCACTGAAGTCAGCCAGCAGGACCGAGCGGCCGTGCGGTTCGACCGCGACACCGTCACCGCCGGGCGGCTCGCGTCGGCCGAGCGCGCCGTCGCCTCGGCTCTGGCCGATGCCGGGCTGGGCCCCGGCAACACTGTCGCTGTGCTCATGGGGACCAGCCCCGCCCACGTGGCGGTACTGCTGGGCGCGGTGCGAGCGGGCTGCACCGTCGCCGCCGTCTCCCTGCCCGACGACCTGCCCCAACTGAGCCCGGATGCCGTCCTGTTCGACTCGGACCAAACCCCCCGGCTCAGGCGGACTGCGCAGATCATGCACGGTGTCCGCTGGCTGGCCGTCAATCCCACGCCCAGCCAGCGCACACCGTGGGCACGACCGCTGAGGCCGTTCCGCGAAGACGGAAAGCCGTGCCCTGAACCGAACCCGGCCCTGCTCCGCCACGCGCGGCTCCTGCACCGAACAGGGCACCCCGAACTGGCCGCGGCAACGCCCCTGACACTGGCCGATTCGCTCGCCCAGGTCCAGCATCGTCTGGTCGGGGAAGCCCAGCCGCCACGTGTCCTGGCCTGCGACGCATGGCCAGGCGAGCCGCTGGCCCAGGCCGCGATCCTGCACACCCTGCTTGACGGAGGCACCGTTGCGCTGGTCCCCCGCCTCAGCGAGCCGGACGCGGTGTGGAGGCAAACGGTCACCCTCGGCGCGGACACCGTGGTCGTCCGCCACGCCCGCACCGTGCGGGCGCTCGAGTACAGCCCGGCCGACACCGAACTGCTATCGGTTCGCCACGTGTGGTCGACCGCGCCGACCTGGTCCGGGCCCACGACCAGCAGACTGGCGGACCGCCTACCGCGTGCCGAACTCGTCGAGTGCGTGGTCGACGGCGCCGGTCGCGTCCTGGCAACCCGCCGCACGAGCGGCGCCCAGCAACCCGCACCCGGGCGGTTCCGACTGGCCGAGAGCACGGCGCTGACATCAGCGGGGCTGCCGGGCCCCCACCGCGCTCTGGCGCTCTACACGCCGCTGGGCGCCGCGGTGCCCAGCGGCTGGCACGTCATGCCGACCGCTGACGAAGACGAGGTCGACGTCCTGGGACCCGCCGCGCACCGGTTCACCGTCGGCAAGGAGACCGTCTACCTGGGCCAGATCACCGCTCTGCTTCGGGAGCAGCCCGGCGTCCGCGACGCCCAGGTGCTGCTGGCGGAGCACCACGCCGTGGGCGAGGCCCTGGCCGCGGCCCTGGTCGTCGATGACCCCGCCGGCATTCCCGGCATCCTGGACGCCGTCCGGCGGCAACTGCCCGGGGGCTGCGCCCCGCGCCGGGCCGTCGTCCTGAGCGACCACGACCGCGACCTGGCCGGCTTCCTCGACACCGCCCAGGCCCGCAGCGTGATCAGGCGGGCCGCGACGCAGTCCGACGATGTCAGCGAAGACGACATGCCCGACTCCCCGCCCAAGGACGCGAGCCGACCGCGGGCGCAGGTGTGGCGGGACCTGGCCGTGATGGCTATGCACGACGGCGACTCCCTGGAGGAGGCACTGGCATGGCTGGCGGCCCGACCGCAGGTCGAACGGGACATCGCCCAGGCCCTGGACCCTGACTGGCCGGTGCCGCTGAACCTGCTCACCCGGCGTAGACGGGATCTGGTCCCGCCCGGATCCGAGCTCGACGTCTACCTGGGCATCAGCGACGAGAGCTCCAACCACGTGCTCGCCGCCCTGGAACACTACGGATGGCCGACCGAGGAAGACGGGCCGACCGCACGGTGGGCGGCCTGGGCCCTGCTCCAAGCCGCCGACGGGCGCAACAGCGAACGGCAGGCGGTCTGCGACAAGCTGGCCAAGGCGGTCCGGGCGGGCGATCAGGACAGCGCACTCCACCTGGCGTGGCTCACCGACCGGTCCCGCATCGTCGCCGGCGAGCCCGAGATGTACGGCACCCGCACCATCTACCACCGCCGGGGCGACAGCAGACCCTACGCGCCCAAGGGCATCTCCGACACCGAGGCCCGCATGACCATGCGGCGCTGCCGGACGACCATCGGACTCCCCGGAAAGGCATGGGAATCGAGGCAGATCCTGCCCGCACCGACATCCTGGCCGGCCCAGGCACCGCACGGCGACCCGGACCGCCTCCTGCCATCCCGTCCCAGGATCAGCCCGGAACTGCGGCCCGAGCCGATCCCTTTGCGCACCGCTCCCGTCTACCTGACCTGCGGCCCCGACGACGTCTCATCCAGCATCGATGCAGCAGTTCTGACCGGGATGTCGTGCGCCGGCGTGCACTACACCAGCCGCTGGTACGACTTCGGCCCCGGCTCCAGGCCGGCTGCTCCCATCGACGCGGGCCCCGCCCTCGAACGGCTCGTGCACCGCATGTCCGTGGCCGACATGAAGGCCGCCCGCCTCGTCGTCGCCCTGGACGACGGGAGGGAACCCAGCCGCCGGGTGACTGCCGACGTCTGCGCAGCAGCCACCCGGGGCCTGCCGATCCTGCACGTCGGCGACCCGCGCGCCGTCGCTGCGTACGGACCGCAGGCAGTGAGCGTCCCTACCCGCGATCACGCCCGCAAGGTGCTGAGCGAGTGGGCCGGGCGGTGAACGTCCCCCGCAACCTGACCGCACATCCCTCGGAGGACACCATGCGAACCCTGACCGTCGGCACCTGGAACGTGATGAACGGCGGCGGGGACCGCCTGGCCGCCATCCTCGAGCACCTGCTGACGCTGAACCTTGACCTGTTGTGCATCCAGGAAGCCAAGCGATGGGACGAAGACGACTTCCGTATCCTGCTCATGGTGGCCGAGCGACTGGAAATGGAAGCCCACCTCGCCCCGTCCAGGTCGCATAGCTGCCACCTGGTCACCCTGTTCAACAAGCGCTTGGAGCTGGAGCCCGACGGTTGGACACCGGACCTGGTCCTGGGTCGCTTCCACCACACGGCTTCCCGAGCGCGGCTCATCCTGACCGGGGACGACGGCAGACCCGTTCGATTCAGCGTGATCAACACGCATCTCGCGCCGTTCTCGCCCCAAGCGAGGGCGATCGAGGCGGGCTGGCTGACCGAGCACGCCGACCCGGATTCGCCCACTTTCCTGGTCGGCGACCTGAATGAACCCTGTCCCCAAGACAGGGAGCCTGACTGGGACCGTGAGATGCCGCGGCATCTGTGGTCACGTCACCGTCGTCGCGAGGGCGGCCGGTATACCGACGCTGGCCGTGACGCCATCGGCGCCTTCCTCGACGCCGGGTTCATCCACACCGCCGCCCAGCTGGGCCAGATCCCCCAGCCCACGGTCGGCCACTGGAGCCCGAAGGAACCGTGGGAACACGTGAGCGACTACATCCTGGCCAGCCCCGGCCTGGACAACGTCGTCCGCCTCGACCACTGCACCGTCCCGCGCCCCAGGGACGATTTGCGCCTGGCCGACCACCAGCCGGTCGTCTCCCAGTTCACCGTCCTGGGCGCGGCGGCGTGAAGGCCACCGAAGCCATGACCGCCGTAGCCGTCCAGGTCCCGATGGGGGCGGCACGATGACCGGCGAGGACGTATCGGCCCGCAACCAGCGGAACGGCCCTACGCCGGGCAGCGTGGAGGGCGGGACCGGAGCCGTCGGCGCACCGCACCTGACCACTCCTGCCCTCGGGCTGCAACTGGTTCTCCGGCCGTACCGAACTCAGGCGACGATGTTCACCGGTCGGTCCCGCGAGCTCGCCGACATGGTCGCCTGGCTGGAGCGGCAGCCCGGGTCCACGGTGGCGATCCTGGCGATCAGCGGCCCGGACGGCGTTGGGAAGTCCGAGCTGGCGGCACAGTTCCTCCTCGCGGTCGCGGACCGGTTTCCCGGTGGACAGGTGCGCGTCGACCTCGGTACGCCGACCGGTGTCCCCGCCCGCACGGGAGAGGTGCTGGAGACGCTCCTGCGCGTCTTCCGCAGCGGATACCTGCCCGTGGGCGAGGACGAGCAGGCCGGCTGGTGGCGAACCGTGACCGGCAGCGATCCGCTCCGACCGGTGGCCCTGCTGCTCGACAACGCCCAGCAGGCCGCCCAGGTGCGGCTGCTGCTGCCCGGGGGTTCCGGTCACCTGGTCGTCGTCACCAGCCGCGAACCGCTCCCCGGGCTGGTCCTGGCCGGAGGCCGACTCATGCCGGTAGAGCCCCTAGCGCCCGCCGCCGCGCGGGAACTACTGAAACGCCGCATCGGCGCCGAACGCCTCGCCAGGGAGCCCGACAGCGCGCGGCGCTTGATCGCCCTCTGCAGCGGGCTTCCCCTGGCCTTGACCGTGGCGGCGGCGCAACTCGCTGCCGCGCCCGACTACTCCCTCGCCCGGATGGCCGATCACCTGACCCTCCTGGCCGCCAACCCCGCCACGCCCCTTCCCCCATCTGGAGATCCCGTGACCCCAGCGATCGAGTCCGCGTACGGGGCCTTGCGGCCGCGGGCCGCCCACGTCTACCGACGCCTGGCGCTGGTGCCCGGCCCCACCATCGACATCGAACTGACCGCCGCGGCCTGCGACCTCCCCACCGCCGAAGCTGAACAACTGCTGCGGCACCTCGCCGCCGCCCAGCTCCTGGAAGAACTCGACGCGCTGCCGGAGCGCGGGCCGTTGTTCCAATTCCATCCCGCCGTCCACGCACACGCCAACGCCTGCGCCCTGCACGAAGGCGACGCGGGGTCGGCGCCGGTCCTTCGGCGAGTAGCGGACTGGTACCTGGCCTGGTCGACGGCGGCCGAACGGCTGCTCACACCGAACCACCGCCCGACGGCCCGCGACTACGCCTACCCCCACGAGGACGCGCGGTTCGCCACCGAGGCCTCCGCGCTCGCGTGGCTCGACGAGCACCACAGCAACCTCCTCGCCACCGTCCGGGCCACCGCGGCCGCTGGGATGCACCGCTCCACCTGGCAGCTGGTGCATGCGATGTGGCCCTGGTGGCACCGCCGGGCCGAGCACTCCGCCTGGATCGAAGCACACACATTGGCCCTGTCCGCGGTCGAGCAGTGCTCGGACCCCCTGGCGACACGGGAGATCGTCAACTCCCTCGGCGTCGGCCTGCGGTCGGCCGGGCACACCGAGGAGGCAATCGCCCGGTTCAACCAGGCCCTCGCCCTCGCGCGGACGGCCGGCGACCGCTTGGCCCAAGCCCAGGCCCTGCACGAACTCGGCTCCACGTTCCACCTCTCCGGCGCCGCGGCCCAAGCCGAGGCATACCTCCTTCAAGCCCGCGACCTTCGTCTGGAACTCAACTACCCGCGCGGCGCCGCCCTGTCGGACATCAGCCTGGGGATGGTGGCCTACGACCAGGGCGCCTACGACCGGGCAAGCGACCTGCTCTCCTCCGCACACGCGGTCCTCCTCCAGGAACACGACCCCTTCGACGCCGCCCGGGCACAGGCCTGGCTCGGCCGCGCCCGCGCGGCAATCGGCGACTACCGCACCGCCGAGGAGCACCTGCACCAGGCCCACGACTACTTCAAGGACGCCGGGTCGCCCCGGTGGATCGCCATGACCCTGGAACTGCTCGGCCACACCGCCCACGACCAGCAACACCTCCAGGAAGCGGCCAGCCTCTACGACCAGGCCATGGCGATCTACATGGCGGTCTCGCCCCGTGACGCCGATCGCCTTCGGACCTCGCGACCCGTATGACCACCCGCGACGCACCCCCGCAACCCCTAGGCCACCACCCCGCGCGCGCCCCGGCACCGGAGACGTCCCAGCAGGGGCGCGCCCGGCCCACGGGCCGCCGCACCGTCCGACGCGGCGGCCCCCGCAGCGGCCGCACGGTGTTAAGGCCGCCTTGGTCGCCTTCCACACCATCTGGGACGACACGTCCACACCCCTACCTCCGTCCTGACCAGGAGTGCTTCTCGATGACCCTGCCCGACTCCTTACCCGACCACCCGACACCTCGCGCCGAGCGACGGCAGCTTCCGTTCCTACGCTGGCTCAGAGCCCAGCTCAGCCTGCCTATGCGGGCGGGCTGGCGCGTGCGGGCCGTCTCCTGGAACCTCCTCAACGGGGGATTGGACGGCGCCGAGCACCAGGACATGACCCGCTTCGAGGAGGAGGTCCGGATCCTGGCGGAGCTGCGGCCCGATGTCCTGGGGCTCCAGGAATGCACGTGGTGGCACGAGGACGACCAGCGGCTGCTGAAGCGGCTGGCCAAAGAGCTGGGGCTGTCCGTCGTCCGCATGGAACAGAGCGCGATCGGCGACGGCGCCAACCAGACGGCTTTGCTGTACCGGTCGAAGGTGCTCACTCTGGTCGAGCACAAGTCGATGGGGCGCGGCATCTACGCCCACGCTCTGATTCGCGCGACCTTCCGCCCGGTCGGCGCACCCGAGGACGGCACCTGCGACTTCATGGTCTTCACCACGCATCTGCACCCCTGGAACGGCGACGCCCGGTTGGCTGAGGCCCGGAGGATCACCGACTTCGGTGGCGACTTCCCCGGAGTGCCCTCCCGCTCGCTACTCCTGGGTGACCTGAACACGCTGGACCGCCGCGTGTGGCCCTGGCAGTGGCGGCAGATCCCCCGGAACCTGTGGTCGCGCTACCGCCTCCTGCGGCCGAGCGGGCGGTGGGGCGGCATCGACCGCCGCGCCGTGAAGATCCTCCTGCGGTCCGGCTGGGTCGACCCGCAGCGCCTGACGGGCCGCAAGCGGACCGACACCGGCGGCTACTACTACAGCAACGAATCCAAACACGGATCCCTGGACTACGCGCTGGTCCACGGCCTGGACGTCACCGACTACCGGACCGCCGACAGTTCCGAGGCACGCGCCGTGAGCGACCATCTGCCGGTAGTCCTGGACGCAGTGGTGAACCAGGGCCCGACCCGGCTCCAAGGCTGGCTATGGGTCGGCCGCGCCCGGCGGCGCTTCTCCCATGTCCCAAGTTCCCTCGGCGACTTGGACCACCTCGGCCTGGCTACGTCAGACAGGACATCGGAGTCGTGAGCCGCGCCCCTCACCTCGACGCTGCCGGGGTGAACCGCGCACCCGACCGTTCCCCGTGCCGCGGTCCCGAGACAGGCACCACTCCACCACCTCGCTGAACCGGAGCACCCATGTTCCCCACCGAAACCCTTATCGACGACTGGGCCAAGAACCTGAAGCAAGCCCTGCGGCAGACGGGCCTGGCCGCCATCATCGAGACGACCGAACAGGAACGACTGCGGGTCGCTTGGCCCGCCGGCCCGGGCGAGCAGCCGGACATCTGCGGGCTGCACCTGGAACCGGACCCGCAGACCGCTCGCCGTCAGCTCGCCGACCGGTCGATCACCGCCACCGTCACCGGCCGCGGCGAGACGGGACTCCTGCTGGAGCTCGATGCCAGCAGCACCGCCGCCCTGGCCACCGCGATCATCGAACCGATCGCCAGCCGCGTGGCCGCGACCGCCTATCCCTACTGCGGCACCGACCCGGACGATCCGTGGACCCAGGCGATCACCGCCCTCCACGAGGCCACCGACGCGCTCACGCTCTCCTCTTCCCGCATGGATATCGAGAGCGGCAAGCTCGTCCTCAAGATCAACCTGGGCAGCTGGGAGCTTTCCGCAGCCGCCCTGAAACCGCATCAGGGCACCGTCGAGGCCGTGCGGGCGGGTTTGGCCGAACAGGATATCGCCGCCACAGTCCGGCCCAGCGATCGCGACATGCCGGGCTGGGTGTGCATCACCTTGGACAGCCCGCAGGCCACCCACGCACTCGCCGGCGCCATGATGGGCTCCCTCCCCCAGTACCAGGCCACCGTGAGCGAGCTCGCCCACGCCGTCCGGGATGCGGATCTGACGATCGAGGTCCGCCTCACCGACCGCGCCACCGGCAGCGTGAAGCTGTTTTTCACGGACTCTGGCTCGGACCTCGACGAGGACCTGCAGGCCCTGGCCCGCCAGCTCGGCGCCGAGAACCTGGTAGCTGGCTGGGGCGACGACTTCGGACTCAAGCACGGCGGCCGCAAGCGCCGCCAGCGGGTCGTGGACCGGCTCGCCCACGTGCTGATTGGCGCCACCGGCGACCACGTATTCACCAAATACGACCACGAGTGCGACTGCCCGCACGGATGCGAACACTCGGCATCCACCGTCTCGTTCTGGCTGTCCAGCCTCCAGGCCCAGCGTCTGACCGGCCGCCTGCGGGAACGCCCCGCAGCCGGCCAGGAGTAGTCGGTCACCGAGCGCACCGCGCCCCGCGCGGCAAGACCCCGCAAGTGATCAAACGCCCCCTCCGGGCCCCTGATGCAGCCAGGACCACCCGTCGCACTGCCGAGCCCGGGCAGCCCGACGGCACCAACCAACCGTGATCCATCTCGACCACCCGTAGGATTCCATGTCTGCACAGCATCACCCCCTGCCTCAGACCCCTTGGTGGCCCCACCAAGAGAAGGCAGTCCGCATGGCGACCAGCCAGTTCCCTGGCGTGGCGGCCCATGGCGTGCTGCAGGGGGTGGAGGCAAGATGACCACAACGCTTCCCGACATCCGAGTCGAGCAGCGCGAGACCGCGCCGACGGAAGTCCCTCCCCTGTGGCAGCATCAGATCGAAGCCGTCGACAATGCCGAACAGATGTTTGCCACCGGTGTTCGGCACACCGTGGTGATCGCGTGCGGGGGCGGGAAGACGAGAGTCGGCAGCGAGATCGGACGGCGCGTCGCCCCAGCCGGACGCGTGGTCGTCTTCGCCCACACCGTCGACCTGGTCGTCCAGAACCTCGTGGCGTGGGTCAAGCACCGCGGGGCGGAGTTGGGGCGCATCGTATTGGTGTGCTCGGATCAGGAGGCGCTTGAGCAGGACACGGCCCTGGACGTCCCCCTGCCCCTGATCACCGTCACCACCGACGCTCGCACGCTCGCGGAGTTGGCACGCGACGACGGCCCGCTGCTGGTGGTCAGCACCTACCAGAGTCTTGCGGTGATCACGCAGGCCCACAACCAGCACCAAATGCGCGAATTCGACCTGGCGGTCTGCGACGAGGGCCACCACACCACAGGATCGGTCCACGGCACCTGGACCGGTGTGCACGAGAGCGGCCAACTTCGCGCGCGACGACGCCTGTTCCTGACCGCCACCCCCCGGATCATCGACGGCAAGGCCAGCATCAGCATGGCCAATCCGACGCTCTTCGGCGACATCCACACCGCCCTCTCCTACTCACGCGGCCGCGAGGACGGCATCCTCGCCCCCTACCGGCTCGTCGGCGCGGTGATCACCGATGAGCAGATGCACAGGCTGGTCGAGGCCCAGCGGCAGACGCACTACCAGGTCGGGAACGTGGGCCTGTCCACAACGATGCTGGCCGCGCAGATGGCCGTCTTGCGCGCAGCACGTGAGCACGGCATCCGTACCTTGATCACCTATCACCGGCGGGTCGCGGACGCGCAGTGGTTCGCCAAGACCCTGCCGGGAACCGCGCAGTTCGTGGGGGAGGACTCGCGGCCGGCCGGGCCGATCCGGACCAGCTACGTCCACGGCAATCAGACGCGCGCTGAGCGCAGGCTCGCGCTGCGGTTCCTGCACACGCCACCGGCCGACGGGCTGGTGGTCTGCGCCAATGCTCGCGTCCTGCTCGAGGGCGCCGACCTGCCCGGCATGGGCGGCGTGGCCCTCGTGGACCCGATGAGATCGGTGACCGACATCGTCCAGGCCATGGGAAGGGCTCTGCGCACCAACGGCGACCCGAACAAGGTAGCGACCATCATCGTGCCGGTCTTCCTGGGTCCTAACGAGGATCCGGCCTCTGCGCTGCAGCGATCGCACTTCAACGACTTGTGGCACACGGTCCAGGCGCTGCGGGCTACCGACGATTCGCTGGCCCAACGGCTGGACCGGGCCCGCGGCAGACTCGGGCGCGGTACAGCCCCGGACGGCGGAGCGCTGGACACGGTGCCGAGCGGCGAGCTCCCGTCGTGGCTGAGCATCAGCGGTATCCCGGTGCCAGGCGATTTCGCGTCCAAGCTGCTGCTGAAGACCGTGCTGGAAGCGACGGACCCGTGGCAGGAGAGGCTGGACGCCTTCCGCGAGTACCGCGACGAGAACGGGGACCTCCTGATCCCGGTGGCCTTCGTGGACAAGTACGGGCGCCCGGTCGGGAAGTGGATGCGAACCCCGCGAACCTCATACAAGGCCAACCAGTTGCCCCCGGAGCGGATCACCGACGCGAACGCCCTGGGCGTCGTGTGGGATGTCCTAGCCCACAACCGCCAGCAGGCCGTGGAAGCCCTCCTCAGCTACGGACGCCACTTCAAGCACTTCCGGATCCCCGCAGACTATTCAGGCCATCCAGGCAGCACCCTCACCCACGAGCAGATGGTGAACGCCGCCCAGTCCGTCCGCCAGTGGTACAAGACCGACCAACTGGAGCTACGACACGTGAAGGCGCTCCAGGCCGCAGGGTTCCCCTGGGCGCCCCGCAGCGACTTCATGCCCCAGTTCCTCGCGGACCTCGCCGCCTACCGCCGGGCCCATGGCGACGTAGACGTACCCCCCTCCTACTGCACCCCGGCAGTGCGGGGCAACAAACCCCGACCCCTGGGCCGGCAGGTAGTAGGCGTACGTCGCCAGAAGGCACCCCTGGATCCAGAGGACCTGGAGGCCCTCCAAGAGCTGGGCTTCGCCCTGACCGCCAACGCACGCGAGGCGCAGTGGAAGCACCATGTCGCGGTGCTGGCCGCCTACCTCAAGACATCCGACAACATCCGCCCTTCCAGCAAGGTCGTGTTCCGCAATGTACGCATTGGCCAGTGGCTCATCAATGTCTTCTCCCGCTACAAGCGCGGCGAACTGAAAGAGCAGCAGGTCAGGGACCTCATCGCTATCGGCGTGGTTCTCCCACCCCTTCCCGGCTCCGCCGGTCGAAAGCGATCGTGACTCACCGCGACCGCCAGACACCCCGACGCCCGGGGGGGGCGAGACCGCGCTGCATGCAGAGGACCCACCCCATGCGCCGTTCGGCACAGGAAGCCGCCGAGGAGCTGGCCGCCCGAAGCACCCAGCCCGGGCCTCCCGGAGCCTCCACCCACAACCCGACTCAGCTGACGGAGCCTTCGTGCCCAATAGCCACGTCCGATCAACACCACTGTCCGATCTCGTCCGCCGGGTCGACCACGACCTGGTGATGCTCGAACCCGATGAGACGCTAAACCGGGCGGCTATGTTCACGGCCGACTGCCGCAGCGGCCGAACTCAGGTGATCGGATCGACCCGTTCCGGGTCGCCGCTGACGATGTTCTCCCTGGGGACCGGACCGGTCCACGTCCTGGTCCTCGGTTCCCCTCACCCGAACGAGCCGGTCTCCGCCGTGACCGTGCCCGAGTTTCTGCGCGTCGTCGCGGCGGAGATGGACAACGCCGGATCCCGGTCGGGCCTTGCTCGCTTCACTTTCGACGTCGTGGCCGTCTGGGACCTGGACGGGGCACGCCTGTCCACGGGCGCCTACCGGCCCGAACCGGACCTCTTGGAGTACCACAGCGCGTTCTACCGTCCCGCGCCGGCGAACCAACCCGAGTGGACGTTCCCCACGACCGGCCGCGGTCCGGCCAGGCTGCCGGAGACCGGGGCGGTGATGCGGGTGATCGACGACATCGGTCCAGCCGCTGTGGTCAGCCTGCACAACGCGGACATCGCGGCCGGCGCGTACTTCACCACCCGCAGGGTGCCCCCGACTCTGGCGGCCGGCCTGAGCCGACTTCCAGCCCGGTTCGGCATTCCGTTGGAGCGTGCCCCCGCCGACGCCTGCGACTGGAAAGAACTCGCTCCGGGCGTAAGGGAGATGGGTCATTCACCCCGGCCCGAAGCGTCGTGTTCCCTGGACTACGCGGCCCGTACGAAGGGGGCGTTCGGGCTCGCCACCGAGGTTCCGCAGTGGTACGTCACCGCCCCGGATGCCCCGGGCACGCTCACGTGGCGGCGGTCGCTGCAGGCCATGGCCGATCAGGCGCAGCGGGCGATCGAGCCCATGGCGTCAACCATCGTCTGCCTCGCCCGCCAGGAGCCCAACTGCCCGGTCGCTGCGGCGGCGCTCGCGTTCCTCACGTTCACCAACGCGGAGATCGCGCGCTGCCGCAACTCGGGCTCGCCCGATGACGCCGGCACTCGGCAGGCGCGCTGGGCGGCCGACTGGGTGACTCTGCTCCGGCTCCCGCTTCGGCTGGCCGGCCTGGTCCTGACACTGGCGCGACCTCACCCGTGCCGCCACCCGTTGCTGGAGGCAGTCCGCAGACACGCCGGGACGGTGCTGCAGACGATGATCCGTGCCCTCAGCGTGACCACGCATCCCCGCCCGGTACCGCTCTCTCGGGCGGTGAAGGTGCAGTTTGCCGCGATCCTGTGTGCCGCGTCGGCTGCCGCCGAAGAGCAGGTCGGCGATGCGAATCCGGTCGCGCGAGCCCGACCGGACCGCCGCCGCGCGGCGAGCCCGTGATCGGGCCGGGCGCCGACCCGATCGTGCAGCCCCTCGACGCCTGACCGGCCGACGGTGCTCCACGTCCACTGATGATCAACACACCACAGACCGTCGGCCGCAGCACAGGGCTGCGGTGATGCACCGGGGACCATCCCTGTCCCCAGCCGGTCGGCTCAGCCTGGTTCGTGCACTCTGCGGGGCGGCCGACGGGTCTCTGCGCGAAGCCTCGGCTGGTCCGCGTACACGTCGGCCGGCACGCAGTCCCGCTGCCGGGCGGAGAGGTTCTCCCACACCAATCCACGGAGGCCAGGCATGGTGAAGAGCAGGAGTCCCCGGGCGGAGACTCGGAACGAGCCGCTGTGCCGCCTGCTGGAGGAACTCGGCTGGTCAGTCAACGGATTCGCCGATCGCGTCCGTAAGCGCTGCGATGCGGTCGGCCAGCCCCGCGCGGTCAGCCGCAGCACGGTCTCCCGCTGGCGCAGCGGGACTACCCCCGGCCCCGAGTGGATCGGACCGGTCTGCTTCGTCTTGTCTGCCGGCGCGCGCCGGCAGATCACCCCGCGCAGCCTGGGCTGGCCGGCCGACGCGTCGAACATCGCTGTGGACGCGCTGGAGTACGGCGATCTGGCGCACGCGGTCCGGGCACTGCGGCAGTTGTGGGAGGTGGACGCGGTGGCGGATGCGGCGGCCGCACGTCGGATGACGCTCGAGGGGACGCTGGACCCGGCGGTGCTACAGGCATTAGTGATGCCTCCGGACCAGGACCTGTCCGGCCACGGCACACAGCCGGTCTCCCTGGCCGACATTGAGCTGTTGGAGGGCAACACCGTGCTCTACGGGGGGCTCGACGCGCGCCACGGAGGCGGCAGGTTCCGCAGCACGTTCTCGATGTTCCTGGACCGGCACGCGGCCCCGCTGCTCGCCGGCCAGTTCGCCGACAGGCGGGGCCGACACCTGTACGGGTGTGTGGCGGACGCGGCGCTCGCGCTGGGCAGCATGGCCCACGATGACCTCCTGCCGGGACTTGCCCAGCGCTACGACCTGCAGGCGATGCGGCTGGCCCAGGCGATCGGCGACCGTGGGCGGCTGGCCCGCGGCCATATCCACCAGGCCCGGCTGGCCGCGGTGCTCGGCCAGCCGCAGGATGTGCTGACCCACGCCCGCAGTGCGGTGGTGGCGGCCGCCGGCGCCCCGGCCTTGGTCCGCGCCTACGCTGCGGTGACCGAGGCGCGCGCCTGGGCGTTCAGCGGGGACCCGGAGCGGACCCTGGCAGCGGTGGAGCAGGCTCGTTCGGCGTTCAGCCGCGCCGGTTCGGCGGCGGATCCGCAGTGGCTGAGCTGGCTGGACCGGCCGGAGTTGGAGGGCCAGGCGGCGTGGGCGCTCGCGCAGGCCGGCTTGGCGCAGGCCGGCGCGCAGGCCCTGAAGTGGGCCGAGGAGATGTCCGAGTTGCGGACCCGGGACCGGGTCGAGCTGATGCTGACCGGGGCCGAGTTGGCGAGGTTGCTGGGGGACGAGGACGAACGGGCGGCGCTGGTGGCCAGAGCCCGGCGGGCGTCACGCGGCTTGAAGAGCAGGCGTCTGGCGAGCCGGCTGGAGCGTGCCACGCAGGGCAAGCCGATCCAGGAGTTCTGACCCTCCTGTCTGGGGGCGCGAGCCGCCGGGAAGGGCCGGGCGCGCCCAGGGCGGCTACCGCCAGGTGATGCGGTCGCTGGTCTCGACACGCGGCCGCCGTACGCTGCGCTCGGCGCGGGGCCGGGTGCCGATGTAGAGCCAGCCTAGGAGGCGCTCGTCGTCGAGGCCGAGGTGCTTGAGGACCTGCGGCGCGGCCACGGCCGGGCCGGTGCGCCAGATCGAGCCCCAGCCGCGGGCGTGCAGCAGCAGCGACATCGTGGTGACCATGCCGACCACCGCGGCCAACTGCTCCCACTCGGGGACCTTCGGATGGTCGGGGACGGGCTGGAGGATGATCGCGAGCAGCAGGGGGGCGCGTAGCGGCCCGGTCGCGGCACGGCGGGCCTGTTCGTGTGTGACTGCGGCCTCCGCCAGGGCGGTTCCCAGGCGGGCGCGGTCCTCGCCGGTGATCGCGATCAGCCGCCACGGAAGGAGTCGGCCGTGGTCGGCGGCGGTGGCAGCGGCTTCGAGGAGTTCCTCGACCTCGGCGCGCGTCGGCGCGGGCTCGGTCAGCTGGAGCGCGCTGGTGCGGGTGAGGACCGCTTGTAGGACCGGCTCGGGCTGCTCGTTCATCCGCCGCTCTCCGCCACGGTGACCTCCCCAGCAGGCGCCGGCGGCGAAATGGGCAGGAGGGAGTGGGAGGGGCCGAGCGCGATTCCGGCGAGGCCTTCACCGGGTTCGTGGGGCTGGTCCGGCTGCCGCATCGCGCTGGTGTCGGCCTGGCGGGCCAGGATTGCGGTCGGCTCGGCTGTCAGCAGCGGCTGCGGCGGGTCGGACACGAGGGCACTCCAGGCAACAGCAGTCGGAGGGGCGCAGCCGGACGGGCCGTCAGTGGTGAACGGGGTCAGGTGCGGTTGAGGGGAAGGGTGGTGCAGCGCAGCGAGCCGGGGATCTTGGTGACCTCGCTGTAGTCGACGGACAGGACCTCGACTCCGCGGGCGGCGAGTTGGCCGGCGATGCGGTCGCTGCCGTCGGCGACGACCACCCGGCCGGGGGCAATGGCCAGGACGTTGACCTGGACGGTGCGGGCCTCGGCTGCGGTGGCGTCGATGAGGTCGAACCGCTTCTCGAAGAACCGCTGCTGAGCGGCCGGGAAGGCGTCGCGGTGGATCAGTGCGAGGTCGGGGGCGACGATCACGAAGTGGTCGTCCAGGTGGACGATCCCCGAGCCCGCGAAGTAGACCGGGATGACTTCCCGGTCGACCTGGAATCGGTGGAGGGCGCGTTGCAGGGCGGTGGCGCCGTCGCGGGTGGATTCCTCGCTCATGCCCACCAGCACGCTGCCGTCGTGGAGCATCACGTCGCCGCCTTCGATCGTGCCGGAGTCAAGACGGACGACCAGCGGCAGGTCGGCGGCGAGGTCGTACAGGGCGTGGGTCTCGGGCTGGCGGTGGGCGGAGTTCAGGCGGGCGGCGATCAGGACGTGGTCGACGGCGAACGCGATGTCTCGGGGGTAGTGCCGGGTGGAGCAGCCGGGTGCGTCGGGTAGCAGTAGCACCTCGGTGCCGTGCTCGCGCAGCAGGGTTATCAGGAGGTCCTGCTGGGTGCGGACCTTGGCCGGGTCGAACGGGCGCCAGGTGCTGGTGGCCCTCTGCCGGTCCAGGACGGGGTGGACGTCGGGGCCGTCCAGGGGGCGGGTGAACTCGCCGGCGTAGCGCATGGCGACCCGCTGGAGGGTGCCGTACTCGGTGGTGACGTGGACGGGAGCGGGCACGGCTGGTCGGCCTCCTCGGGACGGCTCCGGGATCATGGGCGGGTGGGGGTGGTCGGTGTACGTGGGCGGAGCCTGCTCCGGCACGGCCCCGGGGATCGCGGGCCCGGGGGCGGGGGTGAGGTTCACCCGCCCCCGGGTGGCGTGGGGTGTCAGCCGGCGCTGTACGCGGGCGCGGCGGCGAGCCAGGGAGCGGCTTCGGGGATGCGGTTGAGGTTGGTCGGGGTCAGCGCCGGGTCGGAGCGGTCGTCGAGCGCGGTGGCGAGGATCCCGATGATGGTGTCGTTGTCGTAGTCGCGGGCGGCGATGTGGGTGCCGCAGCTGCCGCAGAACCCGCGGGCGGTCTTGCCGGGGTAGGTGTCGTACCAGGTGAGCTGGCCGGTGCCGGTCCAGGTGAGGTTGGCGGTGAGGAACCCGACCCACCACTGGAACGGGCTGCCGCCGCGCGTGGAGCAGTGGGGACACGCGCAGATGTGCGGGTCGTCGGGCTCGCCGGCGACCGTGAAGGCGATCTTCTTGCACAGGCACGCGCCCGTGCGGACCTGGGCGGCGGCGATGGAGTCGGACACTAGTTCAGTTCCCTTGCCTGGATGGTCAGTTGGACCCACCAGTGTGCCATCGCGTTCAGGACCTGCAGGAACCCTTCGAGGACCTGCGGCAGGTCCAGGTGGAACAGGTCGCTCGTTCGGATGAACCTGGCCAGGCCCTCGATGTGGGCGGCCTCGACGCTCAGGCCGTCGACCTGCGCGGCGTCGTGCCCGTCGTCCAGGTGCAGCTGGTAGTAGTAGTGCAGGGCCTTCAAGTCGGCGCCGGTGGCCTCACTCGTCAGCGCGCCGTACCGGTTGGTGATCTCCCGCAGGAGCTCGGTCTCGGCGATCGCCACGCCTTCGGTGGCGTAGTACCCGCCGGCGATGATGCCCGGCATGTGGGAGGTTGCCATCAGCTCGTGGACCACCAGCAGCATGACGGTCGCCGGCACCGGCACGCACCCGTTGATCCGCAGGCCCAGGTCGGACAGCAGCGCGTTGCTGTACAGGATGTAGTGGGCGGGGACTTTGCCCGGCTCGCCGCCCTCCTCCAGGAAGTTGCGGCGAAGCTCCTGGGCCAGGGCCGGGCAGGCGCCTTCGACGGTGGTGCCGGCGGTGCGCAGGAACTGCGCGTTGTGGCGGGCGAAGACGCCGAGCTGTTCGATGAAGAACTTGGCCTGGGCTGCGGTGAGGATGGTCGGGTCGACCAGGTCGCGGATGCGGGTGTAGATCCGGTCGATCATCGGGGCGAGGTGGCGGTCGACCAGGGCGCTGCCGCTTTGCTGGTTGCCGAGGAGCACGGAGTGCAGGTAGCCGCGGGTCTCGGGGTTGTCGTGCAGGTACTGCTCGACCAGCGCGTTGCCGAGGAGCTCGTCGAGGCCGGAGGCGGGAGCGGTGGCGGTGGTCATGCGGTCGGCTCCTCGGTGGTCGGGTTCGCGGGGGTCAGGGTCAGGCCGCCGGTGGCGCCCAGGGCGCGGACGGCCGCGAGCAGCCGGTCGTCGTCGGGCAGGGCGAGGCCGGTGTTGAGCGCGGACGTCGCCTCGGGGGTCAGGACCGCGGGGTCGGCGGGGACCTCGAAGCCGCGCAGGAACGCCTGCTCGCCGGTGACGATCAGCTGGTAGGGGGCGGTGACGGCCGCCGTCGTGCCGGGCTGGACCTGCGTGGGGTCGAACGCGGCTGCGGCCCGCTCGCGGGCCAGGTCGGCCTCGACCAGCTGCCAGCCGCCGTTGCTGAGGACGGTGTTCCAGCTCTGGCGGACGTGGACGCGGGCGGCGTTCAGTGCCTCGCCGGCGGCCGCTGCCAGCGTGGTGGCGGTGAGCGTGCCCAGGCGCTCGGCGAGCTGCGCGCCGCCCCCGGCGAGCGGGGCCATCGGGGAGGGGTGGCCCAGGTCGGTGTCCGGGTCGCTCGCCAGCAGCTTGGCGAGGAGCTCCGGCAGGATGTACTCGCGCACCACGGCGGCGTCGGGGAACGTGTACATGGGGATGGCGACCGAGACGCTGAACTCGCTCTGGCGGCCGACGTGGAAGACCCGCTCGGGCAGGAACAGCGCGTCCCCGGGCTCCAGGAGGAACTTCTCGGCGTGCTCCAGGAGCGCGGTGTAGTCGCCGTAGGTGGGGTCGGCGCTGCCGGTGAGCTTCTTGTACTCCTGGGCCGGCCAGCAGTAGAACTCCTTCGTGCCGGGGCCGTAGTGGGTCAAGAACGCGTTCTCGTAGCCCTCGTGGACGCCGAACGCCGTGCCGCTGTAGTTGCCGACGAACGCGACCTGCTCGAAGCCGCCGACCGGCACGCCCCAGCCCTGCATCAAGGAGGCGACGAACACTCCCAGGCCCTGGGCCAGCTGTGGTGAGACGCTCTCCAGGGAGTTGAGGACCAGGCTGAACCGGTCCTCGCCGACCAGGTCCTGCATCCACTCGACGAACCCGTCCTTCGGCCACGCGCCGGCGCCCAGGACCTTGGGCAGCAGGTCCTCGCGCAGGTCCTCGCCGACGTACACCCGTGCCTCGGCGGTGGTCCCGGCACCCGTGGCGTGGGCGTCGCGGATGCGTGCGAAGGCGTCCAGGACGGCCTCCGCGTTGGCGGCCGCAGCGGGGATGATGCCCTTGAACAGGTACGGGCAGGTCATGTCGTCGGTCAGTTCGGGAAGGGTGTCGGTCCAAAAGCCCGGGCCGGGGGCCCACGATCCGCTGCTCATCGTTCTCTCCTCACGATCAGGGGGCTGGTGCGCTGGGGTTGGTGCGGGGGCAGGGTTCAGCCCAGGTAGTCCTCGGGGCCGCCGTCGCGGCGGGTGTCGAGGGTGAAGCAGTGGAATCCGCCGCCGAAGAGCCGCCGGTGCCGGTGCTGGACCCGGACCACGGTGAAGCCGCGGCTCTCCAGCAGGTCCGCAAGCTCGGGGTACAACGAGTTGACGACGACGGTGTCCGGGCCCAGCGACAGGACGTTGATGTCGATGTACCGCGAGGCGGTCGGCACGACGTACCCGAAGTCGCTGTAGTCCGACTCCAAAACCTTGGACGGCGGCGGGTAGATCGCCTCCCAGGACTGCATGGCCGGCGGCAGGTAGCTCAGGTACTGCGGGGAGCGCAGCAGCATCAGGCCCGGGCGCAGCGGGACGACGATGGAGTCGGTGTGGTTGTCGGCCATCGCGTCCAGGCGGTGGAACCGCAGGTGGGGGAGGTTGGTCTCCAGCCAGCGCAGCGCCAGGGCGTGGTTGCGGTTGGCCACGTTGACCAGCACGTCGCGGCCCAGGCGGGTGCACTGGGCGCCGTCGAAGACCAGTTCCAGGCCCTGTCCGTCGATCGGCTGGGCGTCCTCGTCGGCCAGGGCGGCGGACACGTCGATGCCGAGCTGGTCGAAGTACGCGGTGTCCAAGGAGCCCGCGGCCAGGGTTGGCCGGGGCATCGCCAGCCAGTTCGCGCCGCGTTCGAAGTAGCCCTGGAACAGCGGCTTGAGGTGGTCGTTCTCGAAGAGGCGGGCGCGGATGTGCGGGGCGGTCTCCACGATCGTCTCGCCGAGGATGATCGCGTTGTCGCGCACGTTCAGCGGCGGGGTGGCGCGCGCGGTCCACCACGGGGAGGCGATGGTGATGTCCTTGCCGGGGGCCGCCGGCCGGCGCACGGTGACGCCGGCGGCGGCCAGCGCGTCGGCGAAGCCGGCGATGTCCTCGGTCAGCTCGTCGACCAGTTGCTGCGGCACCGGCAGGTTCCGGCTGCCGTCGCGCAGGTGCGGCTGCACGTTCTCGAAGTAGAACAGCCGCCAGGACGGGTCGGCGTCGTGCGCGGTGTAGTGGTCGGCGCGGCCGACGACGACCTCGCGCAGCGGTGACCACTCGTCGTAGCTGTGCACGCCCCGGGTAGTGGTGGTGGCGTTCGCGGTCTCGGTCATGGTGGGGACCGCCTCCTCGGCGGTGAGAGCGGCAGGGCGCGGCACTGGGCGCGCGCAGTGAGCAGTCCCGGCCGGTGCGGGCGCCGGGCGGTGGTCGCGGTCAGGCTGCCGCGTGGGCGAGGGTCGGGCGGGCGGGCTCGTACTGCTGGGCGAGGCGGTCGATGACGTCCTCGATCACGCACGGCACATCCGGGGTGGAGCGGCGGCGGAAGAAGTAGCCTGAGCACCAGGGGACTTCCGGCCAGCGCTCCAGCTGTTCGGCGAGCAGGGCGCGGGCCTCGGGCAGGCGCCGCCAGGGGACCTTGGGCGCCAGGTGGTGCACCGGGTGGTACTGGTCGTCCAGGTGCCCACCGAGCAGGTGGCGGGTGAGCCAGTGGGAGGACCAGCCGCGGGTCTGCGTCAACAGGTCCTCGCGCTCGATCAGTCCGGCGTGGTTGCCCAGGTCGGTGATCCAGGTGACGACCGGGCGCACCAGAACCAGCGGCACGAGCCAGTACAGCAGCAGCGCGCCGACCGCGTGCAGCGGCCAGCAGGCCGCGGCCACGCCCGCCCAGACCAGGGCCCGTGCGGCAAGCGCGGCCCAGCTCTCCCGTTCCCCGCGGGTCACCAGGACCCGCACTGCGGACACCGGCAGGCGCCACAGCGCTCCACGGACGATCACCCGCAGCACGAACGCGGCCCGGCCTGGACGCCGCTGCCCCTCGGCCTGGAGGCGGCCGGCCCGGTAGGACTGGAACATTGGGTCCGTGTCCGAGCCCAGGAACGCGTGGTGCACCGAGTGGGTGACGCGGTAGGGCACCAGCCCCTCCCCGAGCAGGCCCGTCAGCAGGTAGCCGATCAGCCGGTTGCCCCGGCGGCTGCGCAGCAGCTTCGTGTGGACGGCCTCGTGCGCCAGGTTGCTCAGGTGCCGCTGCCGCACCCCGATGTACACCACAGCGAGCAGCGGGCCCACGAGGTGCCCGACCAGGCTGCCGGCCACCGCCGCGGCCACGACTGCGGTGACGTCCCCCACGACGTCGAGAAGCCCGATCGTGGGGTTCCCGCACAGCTGCTCGAGCTCGCCTATCAGCGCGGGACCCAGCAGTTGGCGGACAGGGCCGGACGCTCCAGTCCCGGCGCGCGACCGGCCGGCGGGTGCCGAGCCCGTCGAGGCCACGGGGCCGTCAGGGCTGCTCATCGGATCCTCCGAACTCGGTTGGGAGAGGGGTTGTGCAGGTCAGCGGCCGTGCTCTGGTGCTGGTGGCCGGCCAGCAGCACCAGAGCGCGAGGGCTGCGGCAGATCAGGCGGTCGCCAGGCCGGGCCGCATGCCCTGCTTGACGATCGCGCCGGGTCGCATGCCCTGCTTGAGGGCGCCGGGGCGCATGCCCTGCTTGACGATCCCGCCCGGACGCATCCCGAGCTTGAGGGTGGTGTTGCTCATGGTGAACTCCCATCTGGCCGCGGCGCACCGCGGTCGTGTGTGTGACTGGGTGAGGCGGGCCGGCCGTCGGCCACGCTCGTCGTGCTCCTCCCGGGCGCGGTGTCGCGCGGTCCTCTCCAGCACGTAGGGCAGCTGCAGGCGGGCCGCGAGTACCGAAGTGCGGTAGCACCGGGTGGCTGAGGCATCACGCTAGGACGCCAAGCAGGGTGCGGACAACGGGCGCTGGTGTTCCGCCGTGTGCGCGTAGGTGTTCCGCGGGTGGTGCGCGGATCAGCGCGCTGACCTGCTCCGTCATGTCTGGCTGTACACGAAGCGGACGGGCTTCCGCGTCGCACCGGATCCGAGAGCGGGCGCGCGGCCTTCTGCGGTCCGTATGACGGCGGCTACCTTGGGGCCCGCCTCGACGCCGCTGCGCCGCCCGCGCCGCGGCCGGCTCCATCCGCCCTTTCGCACGGACGACGAGGAGACGCTGATGACCGAACCACTGGATCCGATCGGCCGAAAAGCCCACGTACTGCGCAGCCTGCGGACGCTACTGGAGGAGGACGGGTTCACCGAGGTGGTCACCCCCGTCGCCCGCCGGGCCGATCTGGGACCCGGTCGGCGCGCCGGGACCGACCTGGCCGGCGGCCGGTCGCTGCGCGCGATGATCGGGCCCGCACTGCGGGTGAACCTCTCCCCCGCGCGTCAGCGGGTGTACGAGATCGGCGTGTGCTTCCGCCCGGAGGCGCCCGATGAGCTGCACGCGCCGGAGTTCACGATGCTGGACCTGTACGCGGCCCGCCTGACCTTCGAGGACCTGATCGACCTGGCCGCCAAGCTGGTGGGCCCTCACCTGCCCTACCCGCTCGAACAGGTGTCGGTGGCCGACCACCTGCACGCGGCGTTCGGCGTCGACCTGCGCCGTGAGGAGCTCGGCGACCTGCCGCTGCGGATGGCCGCCGCCATCGGCGCCGACTGCGCTGTCCCGTTCAAGGACGTCCTCGGCCGCTACATCGGTCTCAAGCTGGAGGCGGACGCCGCTGGCCGTGCGGTCTTCCTCACCGACTACCCGGTCGGCGGGGACGAGCCGTGCGCACGTCTCGCCCCGGGGACGAACGCGGTGCTGGAGCGGTTCGAGCTGATCGCCGACGGCATCGAGGTCGTCCACGGCTACAAGGACGAGGACGACCAGGCCGCGTTCACCGAACGGGCCAAGGCAGTGGACCTGTTCGACGTCGAGCAGCACCTGGCCTGGCAGGCCATCGACGCCGGTCTCGTGCCGGCGGACACCGCCGGACTGGGCATCGGCATCGAGCGGCTGTGCGCGGCTGCCGCCGGCATCCGTGACATCCGGCCCTTCCTCCAGTCCCCCCAGTTCTAGCCCCGCAACCCCCGCCGTCTGGAGGCGTGATGGACCTCGACCTCAGCCCGCTGCCCGGCGGCCTCGGCGCCCGGGTCGGCTGCGACCTCGCCCGCGCGCCGGGCCCCGGCACCGCCACCGCCCTGGTCGGCGCCCTGCACCGCCACCGGCTGCTGGTCTTCCCCAGCCAGCACCTGAGCCATGCCGACCTGCTGACCGCGGCCGGGCTGTTCGGTGCTGTCCAGACGGCGACCGACCGCCGCTACGCCGTGCCCGGCTTCCCCGGGATCACCGTGGTCTCCAACATCCGCGAGGCCGGCAGCCCGATCGGCATCTACGACGGCGACCAGGAGGAGGAGTGGCACGCCGACGACTCCTTCAAGCCGGAGCTGACCGGGGCGACACTGCTCTACTCGGTCATCACGCCCGACCAGGGCGGTGAGACGCGGTTCGCCGACGCCACGCGCGCCTACGCGGACCTGCCCGCCGTGCTGAAGGAGCGCCTCGCCGGGCTGCGGGCGGTCCACTCCGTGCAGCAGCTCGGCACCCGCCAGGCCGAGGCCGCCGGGCAGTCGTCCGCCCAGGCCGGCACCCTCGCCGGCCTACCCGACGTCACCCACCCGCTCGCACCCGCCCACCCCGTAACCGGTGCCCGCTCACTACTGCTCGGCTCGATGGTCGTCACCCGCGTCAAGGGCCTGCCCGAGCAGGAGGGCAGCCGACTGCTGGCCGACCTGCTGGCACACACCACCCGCGAGCCCTACCTTCACACCCACCGCTGGCAGCAACACGACCTCGTGGTCTGGGACAACCGCGCCGTCCTGCACACCGCTTCGGCCTGCGACAGCTCCCGCCACCACCGACTGCTGTACCGCACTGGTGTCCGATAGCGTCACCCGCCCGCGTTCATACCGCCGGTCCCGCGGCGAAACCGCCCGGCCCGGCGCCCGACCGTCACTAGGGTTTGCGCATGACCGAGAAAACCCCCCTCAAGGAGCAGGCGCTCAACCCGGAGCGCATCACCCGGATCGGGGACCAACTGCGTTCCGTGCAGCCGGGCTTCGACGCCGAGGGGTTCACTCGCTCGGTGCTGGCCGACTTCCCGAGTCTCGAACTGAAGGGCCGCATCGCCCGCACCAGCCAGGCCATCCACGAGTACCTCCCGGTCACCGGCCCACAAGCGCTCGAGATCGTCCTGAAGTCCCTGCCGCCGACCCCCGAGGCCGCCGGCATCAGCACCGACTTCGGCCTGCACCTCTACTCCCCCCACAGCCACTACGTCGCCCAGTACCACCGCACCAGGGACCAGCTGCCACAGGCGCTGGCAGCCCTGCGGCAGCTGACCGGCTACTTCTCCGCCGAGGACGCCGTGCGCTACTTCCTCACCGACTTCCCCGAGGAGACGATGCGCGCCGTCGACGCCTGGGCCCAGGACCGCGACCACCGGGTACGCCGCCTGGCCAGCGAGTCCACCCGCCCCAAGCTCCCCTGGTCCCCGCGGATCCCCGTGCCGATCGAGGCCGGGCTGCCCGTGCTCGACCGGCTGTACGCCGACCCCAGCCGGTACGTGACCCGCTCGGTCGCCAACCACCTGCACGACATCGCCACCGACCAACCGGACCTGGCCCTTGCCACCCTCCAGCGCTGGAAGACCACCAAACTCGCCTCGGACACGGAGTTCACCTTCATCGCCCGCCAGGCCCTGCGCAGCCGCCTCAAGAAGGGCTGGCCTCCCGCCTACGAGCTCCTCGGCTACTCCAGTGACGCGCCGGTCGAGCTCTCACCGCTCCGCCTCGAGGCCACTGAGCTCACCGACGGCGAAACCCTCGCGTTCACCGCCCACCTCACCAGCAACACAACAAGCCCGCTGAACGTGACGTACGTGATCTCCTCGACAACCCAGCGCGGAACACCCCGCGAGAAGGTGTACTTCCTCACCCGGACCACCGCCGAAGCGGGCCGACCCCTGCAGCTCGCCAAACGGCACCCGCTGCGCTCCACGGCCACCACGAAGATCACCCCCGGCGCGTACGCACTTCAGATCCAGGTCAACGGCCGCCGCTTCCCCAAGGCGCCGTTCGAAGTCGTAGCCGCACCCGGCCCCGCCTCGTGAACCCTCTCCAACAGGCCCGCCGTCCGCCGTCAGCCAAGGAAGTCGACCCCCATGGAACCCGGCACTGCGGAAGCCCGCACCGGACCGCACCGCCCCCACCGGTCGCCGTCCTATCCAGACGGACGCAGGACCACAGCGCTGACCACATACCCCCGACAGACGAGGCGGAAGTGACGGAATCAGCCGGTACCACCACCAGCAGTGAGGCCGAACCGGACGAGGACACGCACGACGAGGAGCTGCGGTTCCGGCTGGCCGCCGACCAGAGGTTGGTCGACGAGATGCGGACCAACAGCCTGTCCATCATCGGCCGCCTGCCCCGCATGGTCCACCGGGCCCTCGCCCTGGCCTGGGGCATCGACCCGCGCGCAACCCTGGCCCTGCTGATCTGCCAGGTACTGTCCGGGCTCCTCCAGGTCGGCGGCCTGCTCGCGACCACCGGCACGATCACCGCGATGATCGGCTCAGGGCACATCAGCGCCCGCCTGTGGCAGGCGATACCGTCGGTCCTGATCCTGGCCGGCACGGCGGGACTGCGGGCACTGCTGGGCATCGCGGTGAGCGCGCTGTCCTCACGCCTGTCCCCGAAGGTATCCCGCGCCGCCGAGCAGATGCTGGTCGAGGCCGGGATGGACACCGAGCCCGCCGCCTACTTCCACCCCGGCTACAACGACAGGTGGGACGCGGCGGACCGCGGGGCGCAGCTCATCGAGCAACTACTGTCCACCGCACAGAACATGACCGCCTCCCTCGCCTCCCTGGCCGCCTCCCTGGTGGTGGTGACGTTCCTCAACCCGCTCCTTCTTCCGCTGCTGCTCCTGGCCTCGCTGCCGCAGGGCATCGCCGGCGCCAAGGGGGCGACGCTGCAGTACCTCGCCTCGCTGGAGACCGCCAGCGAGTACCGGGCCCTGGCGATGCTGCGCTGGTACATGCTGGACAAGCAGGTCGCCGACCTGGTGCGCTCCAACACCATGAGCGGCTTCCTGATGACGCGCTACCAGGCTGCGGGCCGCAAGGTCGACGAGAAGAACGACGAGGCCGTGGCCCTGTCGGCGCGTTACGGAGTACTCGGCGCCGTCTGCGGCGGGCTGGCGTCCTGCCTGGTCTGGGGGTGCCTCGGACTGCTGCTCGTCACCGGGCACATCAGCATCCCGGCAGCCGGCACCGCGGTGTTCGCGCTGCGCAACGCCTCCTCCTCTCTCCAGGGCATCGTCGGCTACGGAGCGTCGATTTTTCGCTACACCATGTACATGGAGGACTGGTCGAACTTCCTCAAGGAGGCAGGAGGGCATCGCCTCAGCCGCGGCACGTCGGTGCCGAACCGTCCGGACACCATCCGCACGAAGAACATCACCTTCACCTACCCCGAATCCACGCGACCGGCCCTGGACTGCGTCGACGTCGAAGTCCGCGAAGGCGAGATCATCGCCCTGATCGGCGAGAACGGCTCCGGGAAGACAACGCTGGGCAAGATGCTGACCGGGCTGCTGCTACCCGACAGCGGCAAGGTGATGTGGGACGGCACCGACACCCGCGACCTCGATCCGCACGCCCTGTGGAAGCACACCGCGATGGTGCCCCAGAACTGGATCGGCTGGCCGCTGACGGCCCGTGAGGTGATCACCTTCGGCCAGCCGCACGGCGGCGACGACGCCGTCATGAAGGCCGCCGCGATCTCCGGAGCGGACGACGTCATCGCCGAGCTGCGCAACGGCCTGGAGACGCTCCTCGCCCGATCGTGGTGGGGCGGCCAGGAACTGTCCGGGGGGCAGTGGCAGCGCTTGTCGATCGCGTCCGCGTTCCACCGACCGGCCGCACTGCTGGTGATGGACGAGCCCACCTCCGCGCTCGATGCCAGGGGAGAGCACCGAGTCTTCACCGGACTGCGCGAACTGGCCCAGGACAGGGCCGTCGTCCTGGTCACACACCGCCTTCAGAACGTGGCCGTCGCCGACCGAATCTACGTTCTGGAGCACGGCCGCGTCATCCAGTGCGGGACCTACCAGCAGCTCGTCCAGCAGGGACACGGAGTCTTCTTCGATCTCTGGCAGCTTCAACGCGACCGAGAAGAACACCAGTGAGGGGTCTAGGTTCCACGCCTAGATGGACACTCTTCGTTCGGGATGGACAACGGATGGACAATTCCACGGACTCGCGGGCAATGGATGTCCCGAGCTGCGGGTTCCTCCACAGGATGCTCGGCGAACTCGTGGCCCGGCGGGACTGATTGTCCATGATCGAGCGGCGAGGCTCCGAGTCGGCAGTGTCCACCAGCGGCAAATTCGTAGGGCGCAAGCCTGAGATTGTCCACCGGGAGGTGGAACCTATAAGGGGCCATGCCCGCCAAACGCCGCTCCGCCTCCGAACTGCACCCGCCAGCCACCTCTTGAGCCGGGTCATGCCCGGCACCCCAGCACCCCTCGCCCCCGCACCGCGCCCGGGTCGGACGCCGACCGCCCTGCAGATCCGCCTCCGCACCCACTGCCCTTCGTGTCCACCGCCGCCAGTCCGGCGCTGCTGTCCAATGCCGATGCCCGTGATCTGCACAGCCGCGCCACCTACGACCTTGACCTCACCCTCCCGATCGACCTGCAAATCCTCCTCGCCGAGCTTCCGCGCACACCGGAGAGCCAGGACGACAGCGAACTCATCCCCGGCCTTCCCGCTTCCTGGTAACCGAGCCCAGCCGCAACACCCCGGCCCGAGCACCTCCGCCGTTCACACCAGCCCAGCTCAGGAGCGCACCCATGTCACAGCACAGCACGCGCAGGCTCCAGCAGTATCGAGCCCATAGTGCCCGGATGAACGACTACTACTTGGGCGGGAGCACCAACTACGAGGTGGACAGGGCGGCTGCGGACCAGGTGATCCAGGAGTTCCTGACCATCGGGGTCATGGCACGGGTGAACCGGGCCTTCATGCGGCGTGCGACGCGGCTGCTGGCCGAGCGCGGCGTGCGGAACTACCTCGACATCGGCACCGGCATCCCGACGTCGCCCAATCTCCACGAGGTCGCGCAGGGCATCATCGCGCAGGCACGTGTGGTCTACGTGGACAACGACCCGCTGGTGCTGACATACGTGGATGCCCTCATGGACGGCACGCCGCAGGGCGAGACGGGCCACGTCGAGGCCGACGTCAACGACCCGGCGGCGCTACTGCGCCAGCCTACGATCAGCAAGTTGCTGAGCTACGGCGAACCGGTCGCCTTGAGCCTGATCGCCTTGCTGCACTTCATTGGTGATTCGTGTGATCCCTACGAGGTGGTCGGCGAACTTGTAGCGGCGCTGCCACCGGGTTCCTACCTTGCGCTTACGCACTTTACGGCCGATTTCGCCCCGGAGGCGTGGGTTGCCGTCGAGGGCATCTACCGCGAGGGGGGCACGTATCTGGAGGTGCGCAATCACGCGGCGGTCCGCAAGTTCTTCGACGGGTTGGAGCTGGAGGATCCGGGCGTGGTGGTCGGGCACCGGTGGCATGCCGAGGGTTGCCGGTGGCATGCCGCGGCTGGTGATCCGCTGCTGGAGCGGCTGCTGGAGCGGCTGCACGACGCGGATGTGTCGTTGTATGCCGGTCTGGGGCGCAAGCCGTAGGCCCCCGTCGGATCGCCTCCACCACGGTCCACAGATTCGGAGGCGCGTACAGCCCGTTGCGCCGCAGCTCTCACGCCACCCCGTGTTCGGCGAGACCCGCGTCGGACAAAGCCTCATCACGCTCGCCCCGAGCCCGGTCAGGTAGTCGACCGACTCCACGACGTCGACCACCGCCTCCCCGTCGGTCAGGAACGGCGGCTTGACCATCAGGTAGATCTTCGGGTCCGCCCCGTCGACGAGTGACTCCACAACCCCGCTTCGAGAGGCATCCCATGGCCCCCGCCCCGTCCGACATCCACGACCTCCTCCGCTCCTACCTCGATGACCACCCCGCCGAACGCGACGCCCTGCTTCCGCTACTGGACGCGCTCGCGTCCCCGCCGGGCACTGGCGACCACACGGCGCTTCCGGACGCCATCACCCTCACCTGCAGTGCGGTCGTGGTCGACGATGCCCGCCACGTACTGCGCGTCCGCCGCCTGGGGAATGGCAACCGGTTCCTCCTACCCGGTGGTCCCGTCGGTCCGGGCGATGCCACGCTGGTGGCCGCGGCGCTGCGTGCGCTGCACGAGCAGACCGGGATCACACCCGGCGTGCTGTCGTTGACCACGCAGTTCCTCGGGGCGCCGATCGACATCACCGTCGACGACAGGGGCCCGGCGCAGCAGCGCTACGACCTGCGGTTCGTGTTCTGCCTGGCCGACGGCCGATCGAGGCCCGTGGTGCGGCACGAGGACACCGGCGCCCAGTGGCTGCCCTTCGACCAGGCCGACTCCCCCGCACTGCGCGCCAAGCTGGAGGGCTGCGCCGTGGATGGCCGGTCGCAGCCGGTCAACGCGGCCGCGCTGATCCACGATGACGAGGGTCGGTATCTGCTGCATCTGCGCGACAACTACCCGGGGATTTGGGCACCTGGTGAGTTCAGCCTGCTGGGGGGCGGTCGCGAGAGGAAGGACCGGTCGCTGGAGGAGACGCTGCTGCGCGAGCTGGCCGAGGAGGTCCCGGGTCTGGTCCTGGCGGACCTGGAGCCCTTCGCCGTGGAGCAGGCGGTCGGCGTCGACGGCCTGTGCGTCCCGATCCAGACGTTCGCCAGCCGCTGGGACGGCGACCCGGCATCGTTGGTACTGACCGAGGGCGTGCTGCTGCACTGGTTCCGTCCGGACGATCTGCACCGGCTGCGGATCCGTCCCTCGACGCGCGACCTGATTCAGCGTCACGCGCGTCGTATTGCCGCCGTGCCCCGGGCCCGCATGCCCGAGACCGCATCGGACAACGAGCCCGTGCTGAACGGGGTCGGCGCCCACCTGTACCTGCAGGACGACCAGGGCCGCGTTCTGCTCGGCCTGCGCCATCCGGACTGTGAGTACGCCGGGAACACCTGGCACTTCCTGGCCGGCGGCTGCGAACAGGAACCCGTCCGGGATGCCGTGGCCCGTGAAGCCCGTGAAGAGGCCGGCCTGGTCATCGACCCCGACGATTTGGAGCTCGTACACACCGTGCATCTGATCGACTATCCAGGGGCACGTCCGCTGATGGAGATGGTCTTCCGGGCACGCCGCTGGTCGGGCAGCCCCCGGCTGATGGAGCCGGACCGGTGCCTGGCCTGGCAGTGGTGGGACCCGAACGCGCTGCCCGAGCCGATCGTCGCCTACACCCGGGCGGCGATCGAAGGCATCCAGCAGGGCCGGCCGTATACGCAGATGGGCTGGACCGAGCAGGCGGACGCCGTGCCCCTCATCAGTGAGCGCCCGCGCTGACCCGGCCCAGTCAGCGTACGGGCGCTGCCGCCCCGGCATTGCCCGGCACCGGCAGACCGGTGAGCCTGACGGTCACCGTCCCCCGTCCGTTCCGCGCCCTGCCCCCGAAGAGAGGGGTCCCGTGCCCGACGAATCCAGTAGCCACACCGCCCCGAGGCCGCAGTCGGCTCCGCGGTGCCGTTGGTGGCCGCGCCGCGTGCCGACGGCGGCCCCGCCGGCGCGGAGGCGGTACCGGGCGGCACGACGCTGCTCCGGACTGGGACTGGCCGCGTCCGCGGTGTGCCGGGTCGAGGAGCACCTCGTGCCGTTCCCCCGCAGCTGGCGGCCCGAAGCTGTCCTGTCCGGCCCGATCCGCCGGTCCCCATGTCCTTGGGGTCCCGCCGCCTACGCCGCCGCGCGCGACGCTGTGGACCGACGCCAGCGTGCTGCTCACGGACCCGAGCCGCCTGGCTGGCGGTGGTCGAGCGGATCGACCGCCGACTGGCGGTGCAGTCAGCGCTCCCCCGTACCAGGAGAGTCTGATGCGCGGCCGCCGTCAGGAAATCGTCGACTTCCTGGCCCGCAACACCACAAGGACGCCCTGGTGACCGCGCCCACCGACACCGTCAGCGACCGCAGGGCCCTCAGGCCCTGGAGAGATGCTGCGGCGCACGGCGGACGGCGGCCCTCCGCCGCCGGTAGCCTGCTCCGGGTGGGAGTGGGATCGGCGACGACTCGCCTGTGTGTACTGAGGGGCAACTCCGCCTCCGGCAAGAGCTCCATCGCCACCGAGATCCGCAGCCGGCACGGGCGGGGCATCGCGCTGGTCGGGCAGGACAACATGCGTCGTACCGTGCTGCGCGAGCGCGACGTGCCAGGCGGGGCGAACATCGGCCTGATCGACACGGTGGCCCGGTACTCGCTGGACCAGGGGTACCACGTCGTCGTCGAGGGGATCATGTACGCGGACCGGTACGGCGACATGCTCGAGGCCCTGGCCCGCGATCACCGGGGCCGATCACACTTCTTCTACCTCGACGTCGACTTCGCCGAGACGCTTCGCCGCCACGCGACCAAGCCGCAGGCCGTCGAGTTCGGCGAGTCCGTGATGCGGGGCTGGTACCGGCCGGGGGATCTGCTGCCGGGCGGCATCGAGCAGGTCATCGCGGCGGACAGCACCTTGGAAGCGAGCGTCGACCAAATCATGGAGGAACTGGGCCTGGCGAAGGCTCACGACCAGGCTCCGTCGGCGGAGCCGTGAGGCTCGCGGAGCGGGTGACGGCACACCGTCGGCGTACCAGCGGCAGCATCCCGACTGTCGCCCGTCCTGGATCCGGGTCGGCTGAGCTGCGTTTACTTCGGTGAAGGGTCTGGGAGGATACCGAATGGCGGAGGCCGGCCCCACTAACCCTGGGGCCGGCCTCTGTCTTAGGAACGCGCGCGCGGATGTGGTCAGGCTTCGACGGCGTACTTGTCGAAGAAGCCGGACTTGGCGCCGCTCAGCATGGCTCGGATCTCCCCGCGGGTGTACAGCTGCGGGGTGTCTTCGGGCCGCTTGCTATCGCGGACGGCGACCAGGTCGCCGAGCTTCCCGAACTCCATGCAGTCGTTGTTGCCCCCGCTGGCCGGGCTCTTCTCCCAGTTGACGCTGGAGAAGTCCATCTTGGCGGGGTTGGGCTTGGTGCTCAATTACAGCTCCTTGATCATTTCCTTGATGCGACTGCGAGTCTCGGGAGGTCCGAGGGCCGTGGCCCGCAGGTGGTCGAAGACCTCGGTATAGCGTTCCACATCGGCCGCCTTCTCCAGGCAGACGGAGTCGGTCAGGCTCTCCACCCACACGAGGTGCGGGTTGGGTTCCGGGAATCCCATGAGCACGAAGGGTCCGTACAGGGCCGGATGGAATCCGACGTCGAACGGCAGGAACTGCAGCGTGATGTTGGGGCGCGGTGAGATATTGAGCAGGTGCTCGAGCTGTTCTTTCAGAACCGCAGGGTGTGCTTCCGCTCGGCGCACTGCGGACTCGTCGAGCACCGCCCACAGTTTGGGGGCGTCGTCTCCTTCCAGGAGTTCCTGCCTGGCCATGCGCACCGCGACCAGGGCTTCGATGCTGTCGGGGTCCAGGTCGACGCGCATGGCGGTGATGACCTGGCGGGCGTACTCCTCGGTCTGCAGCAGACCGGGCATCAGTTGCGGTTGGTAGGAGCGCAGGGTCGTGGCGCTCGATTCCAGGGTCAGGTAGCCGCTGTACTGGGTGGGGTTGAGCACTGCGGAGTATTTGCGCCACCAGGCGTTGCGCTGGGCCATGTCCGCGCGCACCAGGTCCAGGATGTCCTCGCGGGCCGCCTTGTCCTTGACGCCGTAGCAGTCGAGCAGGGCCTTCGTCAGGATCAGGGTGGTGCCGCGCTTACCGGTCTCGATGCGGCTGAGCGAGCCCTGGTTTACCTCCAGTGCCTCCGCGACGGTGGCAAGCGTCATGTTTGCCGCCTCCCTCAACTCCCTGAGCTGGGTGGACAGCTGACGCCGGTACACCGACTGGGGTTCGGGAGTTCTCTTGCTCGCCATGCGCCCAGTGTGACGGCCTCCAGGCGCTACGGACAACCAATCTGATGAAATCAGGCGGGCATGTTGCCCCTGCGCATAATATGGGGGCACTCTTGGTTCTGGTAGCGAAGGGTGATGGTTCATGAACCCTTCGTGGCACACGCCGCTGCCCCGCGCCGGCTGCTGGACGACAACTCCTGTTCCGACACCGACGTGCTTTCCGACTCCGTGGCTTGACGCGGTCAGCTCATCTGGCCCGCGGCCTGCCTCTTCTCCGACTGGGAGCACGCATGCACGACACCGGGAGCCCCTCGCGGGCAACAGTCAGGTCAGGCGGCGCCGCGCGCCGCTGCCTCGACAGCCCTCCTGGGCCGGGCCGGATCACCGGCGCGGAGCTGGGTTTCTACCTGGCGGTGCGCTCGACCGGCTTCGCCGTGCACATGAGCGCCTCTCAGAAGCACCTGCGGTTCGTGCGGGAGATGGCGGACAAGACCCTGACCGCCGCGGGCATCGCGGCAGCCCTCACCGAAGACGTGCAGCTCGTGGCCTCTGAGCTGATCGGGAACTCGGTGCGGCACTGCGGGGATCTCGTCCCCCTGGTCGTCGAGATCGACACCGGGCCGGCCGGGGTGTCGGTGAAGGTGCACGACCCGGACGGCGAGAACCTTCCGCGCCGCGCCGCTATGCCGGGGGTCGGCGCGGCGCAGGCCGAGTCCGGTCGTGGGCTGCCGCTGGTGGACCTCCTCGCCCCGGGGTGGGTGGCTGCGCAGACCCCCACCGGCAAGCAGATCAGCTGCCACCTTCCCTTCGAGAGGTAGATCGGGTGTCTGAGCAGTCCCAGGACCAGCTTCCCTTCCGGCTCGGCCACGACGCGGAGAGCGGGGGGATCATCGTGTGGAAGACGTTCGGCAACCGGCCGCAGCAGACCGTGCGGCGCGAGGTCATCCCCTCGCTGGAGGCCGCCGCCATCGCCATCGCCACCCACCGCCACGAGGCGTACCTGCAGGGCCGACTCGCCCACGACCTCGCCTCCGCCGCCGTGCTGCAGCTCGGCGCGGACCCGGGACGGCTGGAGGCCGCCGTGCGAGCGCTGTCCGACCCCACCGGCACGGTGCCCCTGGGCGTCCTGCTGCACGGGGACGCTCCACCGCCCGCGCCACCGGGCACGCCGACCCCTTCCGGGCCGCCCGGCTAGCGCCACCTTCACCTCCAGCCCCACAGCCGCGCCCGCTCACCGGGGCCGTGGCCGGTACCGCTGTGCGCCCGGCGGCACGCGCACCGCAGCGACATCACCCCTGAGCGCCCTTTCGAGCAGCAGAGGAGCACCTCATGACCAGTGCACCCACGCACCTGGACACGCGAGCGAGGGTCGGTCGCGGGCAGGCCAGCGGCGGGGCAGAGGGGCCGCCGGCCCTGCGGCCGCTTCGGGTCGTGGTCGTCGGCCAGGGCTACGTCGGACTGCCGCTGGCGGTGCGGGCCGCCCAGATGGGCCACCTGGTGGTGGGTTTCGACAGCAGCGCCGAGCGGGTCGAGGCCCTGGCCGCCGGGAGGTCGCCGGTCGAGGACATCAGCGGGGCGCAGTTGGGGCCGCTGATGCGCGCGGGCAACTACCTGCACTCCTGCGGGGACCAGGACCTGGCGGGCTTCGAGGTGGCGGTCATCGCCGTCCCCACCCCACTGGCGCTGGCCACGACTTTGGGCGGACGCCGTCTGCTGGCTCACCGTCCGCGTGCGTCTGTGGCCGCGCGGGCGAGGAGGCAGCACCCTGGCATTCGGCGTCGGCTGTGTTCGACGATCCGGGTCTGGATCATTCGCGATTCAGAGGCCGTCGGCCGGCGCTCGCGTCGAACCGCTGCGGCACCGTGACCAGCCCGGGCCAGGGGCGGTTAACTGCGCGCGAGATAGACGTACTTGGCCTGATAGCGATGGGGCAAAGCAACAAGAAAATCAGCCGTCGACTGGGACTGTCCTTTTACACGGTAAAGACGCATGTGCAGAATATCTTATGCGCCCTTGGCGCTGAGGATCGCGCACATGCAGTCGCGCTCGGATTTACGCTCGGATTCCTTCCGCTAGCAGAAGACCTCTGTGATCGAGTGATTCCTGCGGGCGGGCGGGTGCCTGAGAGCACATCAACACAATGGAGGTACGATGTCCATCGATGTGATGCTGACTGACCGTGAGCGTGGGAAGATCGGGCTCCTGCTCGACCGCCTGCGCCACGCGTACAGCGGCGCGGAGGACCCGCTTCTGCTCATGGACGCGGCCCTTCACGCGCGCCAGTTGCCGACGCGGATCCAGCAGCGCCTGCACACATTCCGGCGGGAGGAGCCCGGCTCCCTCGTTATCCGAGGACATGACATCGACGCGGCCGTGGTGGGCCCCACGCCCGATCACTGGAGCCACCTGCCGAAGCCGTCGCCCACGCTCGATCAGGATCTGCTGCTGGTGTTGTACGGATCGCTCCTTGGCGACGTCTTCGGATGGACGACCCAGCAGGACGGGCGGGTGGTTCACGACGTGCTGCCGATCAGGGAGCACCAGGGGAAGCAACTCGGCACTGCTGCCGACGTCGTTCTCGACTGGCATACCGAGGACGCCTTCCATCCGCTCCGCCCGGACTGGGTCATCCTCGCCTGCCTTCGCAACCCCACCGGCACAGAGACGACGCTGGCCCACGCGGATACGTTACGCATCGGGGAGCGGGACCTGCAGGTGCTGTTCGAACCACGCTTCCGGATCATGCCGGACCACTCCCATCTGCCGCAGCACAACTCCTCTGGTGCCGCGGACTTCACTGCCATCGAGGAACTGACCACGGCTCCGCCGGCGCTTGCCCTGATGTGGGGCGACCCGCGGGCTCCCTACATCAGGGCCGACAAGTCGTTCTGGACCGTGGCGGATCCGGCCGATGCCGAGGCGATCGCCGTACTCGCCCGCCTCGCTGCCGAGATCGAGCGCAACCTTCGCGACGTCGTACTCGAATCCGGTGACTTCCTCTTCATCGACAACTTCAAGGCGGTGCACGGGCGCAAACCGTTCCCGGCCCGCTACGACGGGACAGACCGATGGCTCAAGCGCGTGTGCGTCACCCGCGACTTGCGCAAGTCGCGAGGGCGACGCCAGGGAGTCCTGAACCAGGTGATCGGATGAGCACGCGCCTGGAGTCCGCTCCGTTGGAGGACTGGCTGCGCGAGCGGTACTTCGACGCCGCTGCAGACATCAGCTCCAGCGGGGTGGACCCGTACACGTGGCCGGAACTGCGTGAGCTGCTGGATCTCGACCCGAACGACTTGGACGCCATCTCCTTCCGGGACAGCCGCTCGGCCGGCTCGGACGAACTGAGGGCCCTGATCGCGCAGCGCTACCAGGTGGACGACCCCAACCGTGTCATCGTCGGCAACGGCTCGACCGAAGCGCAACTCCTGGTGCTGGCAGCAACGCTGGCCGCCGGGGATGAGGTGGTCGTCGTGGAGCCGGCGTACCACTCACTCATCTCGCCGGTGCGCGCCTTGGGCTGCCGCGTGAAGCGCTGGCAGCTGCGCCCGGAACTCGGGTTCCGCCCGGAGATGGAGGAACTGCGCCAGCTGGTGACCGACAGCACCGCCATGGTGGTCGTGAACTTCCCGCACAACCCGACCGGGGTGACGCTGACCCGGTCGGAGCAGCTGGAGCTGATCGAGATCACGCGGCGGCACGGCTGCAGGCTGTTTTGGGACGGCGCCTTCGAGGACCTCGTTGCGGACGGCCGCCCGCTGCCGATGCCCTCGGTCCTGGACCCGCAGGCACTGAGCTTCGGTTCCATGTCGAAGGCGTTCGGCCTGCCGGGCTTGCGAGTCGGCTGGGGCATCGTTCCCCCGGACGTCGTACAGGCGGCAGTCTCGGTCCGCGACTACACCACCCTGGCGTTGTCGCCGCTGGTGGAGTTCGTCGCGGCCCGGGCGCTGCGCGGAGCTGACCGGTTGCTCGGCCCGCGGCTTGCCACGGTTGCCGACAACCGCGCCCTGGTGAGGGCCTGGCTGGACCGGAACCCGGACACGGTCTCGTGCCCTGGCGCGAACGAGGGCGCCGGGACGGTGATTTTCCCCGCGCTGCGCAATGTCGCCGACACCGTTGCCTTTTGCGACCGGTTGATGCGCGAGCAGAAGGTGCTCCTCGTGCCGGGAGAGTGCTGGAACCTGCCGGGCCACGTCCGGCTCGGCTTCGGCGGCGACAGCGCGGCGCTCAGCCGCGGGCTCGACGCCGTGACCTCACTGCTGGACAGCCTCGAAGCAGGTGCGCGGTGACCGGGCCCACGGGTTTCGCAGCCCTGTGGAACCGCACGCTGGAGCAGCACGGGGACCGAATCGCACTGTGGAGCCCGACGTGGGGGTCCACCACCTACGCGGCCGTGCACGCCCAGGCCGAAGCCCTGGCCCAGGGCCTGCGGGATGCAGGGGTCAGGCCGGGGCACCTGGTCGGCATTCGCACTGCCGACCGGTACCGCTTCTGCCTGGGCCTGCTCGGGTCGTGGTTCGCCGGCGCGGTCCCGGTTCCGCTGGCCGCAACGGCACCCGACTCGTACGTGCAGGAGATAGCTGCGCGGGCAGGGACCGCGACCGTCCTGGTAGACGCCGAAGATGGCGGCAGCCTGACGCCCTGCGGCCGTCCTGCTCCAGGGGCGCGCTTGGTCGGCGCAGCCGCGTACGTGATGCACACCTCCGGTTCGACCGGTCGCCCGAAGGGGGTCTTGGTGTCCCATCGGGCCCTCACCTCCTACTGCTCCGCGTTCACCGCTGCTGTCGGGCTGACCGCGGCAGACCGGTTCCTCCAACTTGCGCCGCTCACGTTCGATGTGTGCCTTGAGGAGCTTCTGCCGGTATGGACCGTGGGTGGGACCGCTGTCCTGGCCCCGCAGGTGCCTGATGATCCTGCGGGCCTGCTGGACGAGGTGGAACGGCTCGGTGTCACGGTCGCCGAATTGACCACGGTCTACTGGAAGCTGCTGGTGCGCTACTTGCGTGCAAGCGGCCGTCCGGTTCCCGCGTCGCTGCGTCTGCTGCTCATGGGGGGTGAGCAGGCGTCCGCTGAGCTGATGGGAGAGTCCCTGCTGCAGGGCCTGCCGATGGCGCACGTGTATGGGGTGACCGAGGCCGCCATCACCTCCACGGTCCGTGTTCTGGAGCCCTGCCGTCCTGTTGCCACGGCTTCGGTAGGCAAGCCGCTTGCGAACTCGACCGTCTGGGTTGTCGACGCAGGCGGACGCCCGGTGCCGCCCGGGGCGACGGGGGAGGTCTGGATCGGCGGGGAAGGCTTGGCCGAGGGATACCTGGGGGATCCGGACGCGACAGCGTCGCGTTTCGTCGAGGCAACCGCTTGGTTGCCGCCCGGCAGGTACTACCGGACCGGCGACCTGGGCCGCCTGGACGCGGATGGTGAGTTGGAGGTGCTCGGCCGGATGGACTTCCAGACCAAGGTCAAGGGAGTGCGGGTCGACCCGTCCGAACTGGAAGCGTGCTTGGCGTCCTCGCCCCTGGTGGCGGACAGCGCCGCGGTGGCCGTGGAGGGGCTCGACGGGACGACGCGGCTCGTCGCCTTCGCTGTTGCGGCGAACGCCGCCAACCGCAGCACCCTTCCGTCGGTCCTGCTGCAGTTCCTGCGCGACCGGGTGCCTGAGCACCTGCTGCCCGACCGCGTGTTGGTGCTGGACGCACTGCCGGTCACCGCCCACGGCAAGGTCGACCGCGCGCAACTGCGTGAATGGGGCGCCGACTCTGTTGCCGGGCCCGGGCTCGAAGGACTCACGGCGACCGAGCGGCTGGTCGAGTCAGCCTGGACCGCGGCAGTGGGCCGTCCGCCGGACAGCGTCGACCAGGGCTTCGCGGACGCCGGAGGCGACTCCCTGGCTGTTCTGGCACTGGTGGTCGGTCTCGGCGAGGTCGGCGTCACGGTCACCGCGGGGCAGTGCCTGTCCTGTCCGACTGTGCGCACACTGGCGGCACTCATCGACAGCACGCCCGCCAACCGGAGCGAGGACCCAGAGATGCTGCGGGATCGAGTGCACGGGCGCCGGGAGCACCTGAGCCGCAGGCGCAGAGGAGGGTCATGACAGGGGTGCCGGAAGACGCCGTAGCGGTAGTGGGCATGGCGCTGCGCGTTCCTGGTGCCCGCGGCCCTGAGCAGTTCTGGCGCGACACCCTGGCTGGGCGGTGCTTCGTGAGGCGACAGACAGACGCCCGCGGCGACCTGCTGTGGGCCCGGGGCCGACTCGACGATGACATCGCCCTGTTCGACCCGCGGTTCTTCGGCATGTCGCCCCGGGAGGCGCTGACGGTGGATCCGCAGCACCGACTGCTGCTCGAATGCGCGTGGGAGGCCATCGCCGACGCCGCGCCCGCCGCACCGGGTGAGGACGCCTGGGCGCGCAGGACCGCGGTGTTCGCGGGCGCGAACTACAGCGGGTACCGGGACCTGTTGCTGCGGGCCGGGCCTGCGAGCAGTGCTCTTGAGTTCGAGACCGGCAACGACAAGGACTTCCTCGCCACCAGGATCGGGTACCGCCTCGGCTTGCAAGGGCCGTGCGTAACCGTGCAGACGGCGTGCTCGTCGTCGCTGGTGGCCGTGCATCTGGCCTGTCAGGCGCTGCTGGAGCACGAGGCGGACTTCGCTCTGGCAGGCGGCGTGTCCCTGGTCCTGCCGCTCGCCCCGGGATGGCGCTACGAGCCGCAGGGCATCCACAGCGTGAGCGGTGTCTGCCGCCCGTTCGACGCCGGTGCCGACGGCACGGTCATGGGCGACGGTGCGGCCATGGTGCTGCTGCAGCGGTTCGAGGAAGCCGTCGCCGACCGGCGCCCGATCTACGCCGTCGTCCGCGCGTCGGCGACAGGCAACGACGGCAACAGGAAGATCGGTTTTGCCGCGCCGAGCGCGGCGGGCCAGGCTGAGGTCATCCGTGCGGCACAGGCACGCGCCGAGGTCACTGCCGACGAGATCGGCTATGTGGAGACCCACGGCACCGGAACACCGCTGGGCGACTGCGTGGAACTTCAGGCGCTGGCCGAGGCGTTCAGCACCAGCACGGTGGCACCGTGCGCGCTCGGATCCTCCAAGGGGGCGCTCGGACACCTGGACGCCGCCGCCGGCGTCGTCGGTCTGATCCGCGCCAGCTTGGCGCTCCACCACGAGACGATTCCCGGGACCGTCGGACACCGCCGCCCGGCCCCGGAACTGCACCTGGACGGCACACCGTTCCGCATCCCGGTGGCCGCCGAGCCGTGGATCGCGGCGCAGGTACGGCGCGCGGGCGTCAGCAGCTTCGGTGTCGGGGGAACCAACGCGCACATCGTGCTGGAGGAGTTCCGCGGCGAGGCCCACGAACGGGGCGACCGGCGCACCCTGGCGGGAGCCGGGTACCGGCCCAGCCGTTTCTGGCCGCCCGGCCCCCGCCAGGGCGACGAACCTGCCGCGCGCGTGGTGCCGGTCGGATTCCACCACGTCGTCTGGGCCCAGGCGAGCCCGGCCCGACCGGCGCCGGACCGGCCTACGTACGACCGCCGCGTCCTCCTCGCCGAACCCGGGGCTGCCGGGCAGGATCTCTTCACGCGCCTCGGCGCCGGCGGAAAGGGCTTCATCTGGGCTGGACAGGGCCCGGGCAGGCAGACTGACGACCAGCTCCTGCACCCGGCCACCGGGCGGACACTCGTCGTGTCCGCCCTGGCCCTGAGCGGAGACCGCTCAGGGACCCAGCGCAGCTACGACGCACTCGCTTCCCTGACGGCTCTGCGGGCAGATCCCGGCCGCACGGGCCCGTGCGACGTGGTGGTGCTGACCCGACAGGCATGCGCGGTACTCGGCGATGAGAGCGGCGATCCGGCCCAGTGCGCCCTGACAGGGCTCGCCCGCGTGCTGTCCGCACAGTCACCTGCGGTGCGGATACGCGTTCTGGACCTGCCGGACACCAAGCCCGTCACGCTCGGCAGCGCGGCAACTGAAGCCTTGGTGTGGAGCGATGAACCCGTGTTAGCGCGGCGGGGCCAACGCTGGTGGCGCCAGGACTTCCCCCAGCTCGCCGACCCGGATGCAGCACTCCCCAACTCCCTGCGCACCGCAGTGTCCGTCGTCGCGGGCATCGGCCGGATCGGATCGGCGGCGGCCCGGGTCCTCGCCCAGCCTGGCGCCACCGTGGTGCTCGCTGCCCGGCCGGGTGCCGAACCGCAGCGCGCCGAGGAGCTGGCACGTGAGCTCAGGCTGCGGGCCGCAACCGTCCTGGTGGAGTCATGCGACGCGGGCAACCCGGTGGAGATCAGTGCCTTGCTCGATCGCGTCGTCGCCCGCTGTGGGCCGATCGGGCAGTTCGTGCTCGCCGCCGGGATTTCCGGGGAGCGGGCCTACCAGGACAGTTCCCGCATCCCAAGGTGGTTGGACGAAGAGCAGTTCCGCGTCAAGATCGACGGAGTCTCAGCCCTCGGAAAGGCAGCCCGGCAGCACTGCGTCAAGCGAGTGGTTCTCATGTCGTCGCTCGCCGGGGTCCTCGGCGCACTCGACCTGCCGGCCTACTCGGCAGCCGCCGCCGCGATGGACAGCTACGCGGCGCGCCTGGACCGGGCCGGCACCCGATGGCTGAGCATCGGCTGGGACGCCTGGCAGCAGCCTGCTGCGAACCTGTCGGCCCGCGAGAACCGGATGACCCAGGACGGACTGACCGGGCACGAGGCCGAACAAGCACTCACGCGACTGCTTCTGTCCGATGTATCGGGCCACCTCCTGGTCTCAAAGAGTGACTTCACCGCACGATGGAACCGATTCATACGCCATCCCCTGCGCCACGCCATGGACACTGCGAGCGCCGCGCAGTCGTCGGCGCCTGCCGTCCCGGACACCCTCGGCACCTTGCTGAACGGATGGCGCACCGCGCTCAACGACGCCAGTCTCGGCCCCGATGACGACCTGGTGGCTCACGGAGCCGACTCGCTCAGTGCGATCGAGGTCCTGGCCGCAGCCGAGGCCCGCCTGGGTGCCGCGGTTCCCGCGGACCTGTTCTTCCGCGTGCAGACCGTGCGGCAGCTCGCCGAGGAAGTCTGTCAAATACGCGAGGCCACCTCGCGCACGGCACCGGCCGACCAGGCCGCCCGCCGCCGGACCCTGTGCGCCTGGGGCACCACCGGCCCGGTGGTGTGGTGCCTGCACCCCGTCAGCGGCGCAGCGGACTGCTTCGCCGCCTTGGCAGGCGAACTCGACGGCTACCGGGTCCGCGCCGTCCAGGGCGCACCGCTGGCGGAAGTATCTGAGGCACACACAATCGAAGGCGACGCAGCCGCCTGCCAACGGCTCCTCGCTGAGGGCCCGCCCCCCGCCGTCATCCTCGGATGGTCCTACGGCGCTGTCCTCGCCTTCGAGGCAGCGCATTTGGTGCACCGCGAGTCAGGGCGACTGCCGACCCTGGTCGCCCTCGACATCCCGGCACCAGCGGGCCCCGGCATCCGCAGCATCGGGGAAGTACCCGATGCCGAGATCGTCGCCGCCATCCTCAGCGACCGCGCCCGACACGCCGGGCGCCCCGCGACCGCGGACGTTGAACGGCTCCGCGGAGACGGGCAGGCCGACGCCCTGGCGGAACTCCTGCGCCGCCTTCGAGCCGACGGATCGGTGCCGATGGGCTTCACCACGGAGCTGGCCCGGCCTCTGGCAGCCGGATACCGGCGACGTCTGACCGCGATCGAGGCGTACCGGCCGCGCAGGTACCCGGGCAAGATCGTGCTCCTGCGCGCCAGCGAGCCGGAGTTCGGCACGACCCGCCTCCTGGAAGGAGTCCTGCCCGCACCGGACCGGGACCCCTCCTGGGGCTGGAACTCCCTGACCGAGCACGAGGCCGAAGTGAGGATTCTGCAAGGGCACCACACCACGCTCCTGCTCCCACCCCGTGTGGCCGACGTGGCAGACGTCGTCCGCCGAACCGCCCAAACAGACACAGGAGAGTAAACGATGCCCCAGCCCGGGACACGCCTGCGGGCCCTATGGGCTCCAGGCGGCGGCGCCGAGGCGGCCGCTGGCGCCAGATGGTCCGACAGCACGGCAATGTCGCGACCGCGAGCCCTGGCCGCGGACAGCATCTTGTGGTGCGACCACGGGGCAACCGCCCGCTCGCACGACGGCACCACCCGAGCCGAATGGTCGGACACGGCATGGCAGCCGGCACTTACCGAGCCCATGGTCACGCTTGCCGCCACCCCCACTGAACTGCGGATCACCACCCCGGCAGCCTGGCGGGCACACCTCTACTTCGGCTGGCACAACGGCAACATGCTGCTCTCCTCCGATCTGCGCAGCGTTGCGGCAGCGCTCGGCGAGAGCCGCCCGGACCCGGCGGGTGTTGCCGCGTTCTTGAGCGGCCGCCCCCCGGCCCGCGGCCTGGGCCCCGCGCTCTACCGCGGACTGCACACCCTGGAACCGGGACACACGGCCGCCATCCACGCGAACGGCACTGTCGATGTCCAGCGCAGCTGGACGCCCGAGTCGGATGCCGCAACCGCGTTCGCCAAGCAGCCCCTGGAGATCGTCACCCTGCGTCTGCGCGAACACCTGGACCATCTGGCCGACCGCATCCTCTCCCGGCACCAGCGGGTCGCCTGCCTGTTCAGCGGCGGCCTGGATTCCTCCCTGGTCGCCGCGACGCTGCTGCGCCGCGCACCGGAACGTGTGGTTCTCTTCAACGTCGGCAGTTCCCTCGGTACTGCAGCCGAAGCGCGGTTGCGCAGCAGCTTCCTCCAGGCCTACGGCACGACCAGTGAACCCGTGGACCTCCCCTCCCGCAGTGGGCTGGTGCGCTCGCTGAAAGCCGTCAACGCGCTGTCCCCCCTGCCGACCGGCTCGCCTTTCGCGCACGTCTTCGAGGCGATCATCTCCGCCGCCCAGGAGCGGGGCTGCGACGCCGTGGTCACAGGCGACGGCGGCGACGAGGTCTTCGCCGAGCGTGAGGAACTCCTGGCCGACCTGATCGCACAGCGATCCAGCTCCCTTCCTGCAGCTCTGGGGCACTTCGCCCTGCGCAACGGCGAACACGCGGCGCGCACCTTGGCCCGGGCCCTGCGTACACGCCGCGCGCTTGAGGGACGCGCTGGACCCGGGCTGCCGGCTGCCGGACCGGCCGAGGCCCTGTTCGGCGACGCGCTGGCAGCCCAGGCGGCCGCCGTCCGGCGGAGTGCCTGGGAGGGGATCCAGGAGATGTGGGCGACAGGATGGACCTACTCCGGGCTGGGCTCCTACCACCGGGCCGCGGCCGTCCCCCGATGGGAACCGGCCAGTTCCACCAGCCCCGGCATGCCTGTACTGAGCCCCCTGGCGGACGCGGCGCTCCTCGCCGACGCCCTGTCGCTGGCCCGTGCCGGCATGGTCCCGCCCGCCTGGGCGGGCCAGCCGAAGTGGCTCCTGCGGCAGGCAGCCCTGGCATGGCTGCCCCCACAGATCGCGATGCACCGCAAAATAGGCAGCGCCGACGTGCAGATCCTCGCCCGGGCACGCGCCGAAGAGCACACTGCCCTGCTCAGCCTCCTGACCTCGTCCGCGGCCGTCAGCCTCGGCCTTCGTCTGCCAGCCCCGGCGCAGAGCCCGGACCACCCCCTGTGGAAGAGCGACGACTGGATCGCAGCGGCAGCCCTGACAGCCTGGTTCGACCAGCCCGTTCCGGTTCCCGCCGCCAGAAGGCCACCAGCCGTACGACACGCGCCCGTTTCAGCCCCTGCTGCGGTGCCACCGTTTCAGGCGCCCGCTGCCGAGCCGGGGCACGCCCGGGCCGCAGCGTGGCGTATCGCCCTGCTGTCCGTGCTCAACCTGGCAGCACAGGCAGTGCCCGGCAGGCTCCTGCGGGACAGCCGTCCGAGTCAGGTGCAGCCCATCGAGGACCGCAACGAGGCACTGGAGACCATGGCGGCGGATCTGGCCCGCAGGTCGTGCGCGCTGCCCTGGACCAGCGGCGCATCCCGGCCCATGGCCACGGCCCTGTCCTGGTACCTGCGGCTGACCGGGATACCGGCGGCAGTGGTCGCCGGCACGCAGGAAGGGCAGAGCGCCACCCGGTACTGGGTCCGTGTCGGCACCGCGGGCGTTGACGTCCATGGCACCGAGACCCCACTTCTCCTAAGACAGCTACGGACCAGTGAAAATCGTGATATACCACCCGATCGCGTCTGAGGAACACGCTGAAATCGCGTACCATCAGAGCCGCGCCCGTGATCGCAGCGGCAGTAGCGGAGTCCCGGGCAGGGGCATGCGAGAGGCGCCGAACACCACAACCGGAGGTCCTACGTGCTCGTCCGCGACGAGATCGACAAGCTCTTCCCTGCCGACCTGCCGGAGCCGGCCCACTGGGAACAGCAGTACCCGCCGCGGGACCTGCCGGGTACTGCCCAGGTGACGCGCGTATGTCCCAGCCCGACCGGCTTCGCCCACATCGGCAGCATCTACGTTGCGATGATCGACGCCGCGATCGCCCGCGAGACCCGCGGTGCATACCTGGTGCGCATCGAGGACACCGACCAGAGCCGGGAGGTCGAGGGCGCGGTAGCCCAATTCGACCGCGCCTTCGAGTACTTCGGCGTGGTTTCCGATGAGACCGACGCGCACGGCGGGTACGGGCCCTACACGCAGTCCCAGCGTGCCTTGATCTACCTGACCTATGTGCGCGAGTTCCTGCGCCTGGGCAAGGCGTACCCCTGTTTCGCCACCAAGGAGGAGTTGGCGGCCTCGGTCGAGGAGCAGCGCGCCTTGAAGCTGCCGACCGGCTACTACGGCCGCTGGGCCCTGTGGCGCGACGCCTCGCACGAGCGGGTGCGCGAGGAGCTGGCCAAGGGGACGCCGTACGTGGTGCGGTTCCGCTCGCCCGGGCAAGAGGCCGGCCGGGTGGCCTACACGGACCTCATCCGCGGCAAGCTGGAGAGCGACGGCAACCGCAATGACGCCGTCATCCTCAAGAGTTCCGACAGCGCACTGCGACTGCCGACCTACCACTTCGCGCACGTGGTCGACGACCACCTGATGCGGGTCACCTTGGTGGTCCGAGGCGACGAGTGGATCAGCTCTGTTCCGCTGCACCACCAATTGTTCGATGCGGCCGGGTTCGAACGCATCCCCTACGCTCACATCGCACCGCTGATGAAGCAGGACGGCCGCAGCCGCCGCAAGCTCTCCAAGCGCAAGGACCCCGAGGCGGACGTCGCCTTCTACATGCAGGAGGGCTACCCGGCCGATGGGGTGCTGTACTACCTGCGGGGCCTGGCCAACGGCAGGCTGGCGGAGATGCCGCTCGACCAGGCTCTTCGTGAGCCGCTGAGGCTTGGCGAGTTCAGCCCCGCAGGCGCGTTGGTCGACCTGGTCAAGCTGGAGGACATCACCAGTGACCTCATCGCCGCGATGCCGGGCAGCGAGGTCCTGCAGCAGGTGCGGGCTTGGGCCGACGACTACGACCGCGACCTGGCCCGCGTACTGACGGCAGAACCGGACCTGGCCCTGCGCGCGCTCGCCGTCGAGCGTGACGGAACGGACCGCCCCCGCAAGGACCTGCGGAAGTGGTCCGATTTCCGCCCGGTGTACAGCTTCTTCTTCCCCCAGCTGTTCGAGCCGGTGGGCGACCCGGGAGACGCGCGTTTCGGCGGACTGGACCCGGAGCTCGTCCGACGGCTCTGCACCGATCTCCTGAGCGGCTACCAGCACACCGACGACTCCGACGCGTGGTTCGCCCAGATCCGTGCCACAGCCGCCAAGAACGGGTTCGCGGCCAGCCCCAAGGAGTACAAGCAGGCCCCGGACCAGTACCCGGGCTCGATCCGCGAAGCGTCTCAGGCCGTGCGCGTCCTACTCACCGGGTCCACCCGCAGCCCCGGGCTGACCCTCGTGGCCGCGGCGCTGGGTGAGGCGGAGGTCCGCCGGCGCCTCAGCGCGGTTCTGCCCAGCTGACCGCTCAGGGCCTCAACACGGCCTTGACGATGCTCGGGGCCGGGCCGCGCAGGGCGCGGTAGATATCCGGCGCCTCGTCCAAGGACCCCCGACGGTTGACGATCGACGCGAGGTCGTCCTGCAGCCTTGTGGCCAGCGGGACGGCCTCGGGCCATACCGGGCTGGGCGCGCACACCAGCCCACGCACCGTCAGGCTGCGTGCCCCGATGCGGTGGAAGGGCACAGCGATCTCAGGCAGGACCACTTGGCCGATGACCACCACCGTGCCCCTTGTCCCCGCGGAGTCCAGCGCCGCCGCCACGGTGTCCTTGTTGCCGACCGCCTCGATCACCGAGCCGGCTCTCTTCCCGGTCACCGACCGTACCTGCTCGGCCACCGGCGCTGCGGGATCGAGCAACGTCGCACCGAAAGACCGCGCGAGTGCCGCGCGGACGGGATTGGGGTCGACGGCGAACACCGCGCCGGCCCCTTGCTCGAGAGCGCACAGGACACTGCACAAGCCCACCGGGCCCAGCCCGATGACCAGCACGTCGCCTCCTGCGCTGATGCTGGCCGCGCGCACGGCCAGCCATGCCGAGGGCAGAGTGTCGCTCAGCAAAATCGCCACCTCTTCGGGAAGGCTGCCCTGAGCCACCAGGTGGAGATCCGCGCCCGGCACCCGGACCAACTCGGCCTGACCACCGGGCAGGTCCTCCTCCTCACCGAAGACACGCCACGCAGCACAGGACAGTGGATCGCCGCGTCGGCAAGCCGGGCAGTCACCGCATCCCGCGACGCAGGCACCCACCACCCGATCGCCAACCCGGAACTTCCGTACATCCGGCCCGACCTCGACGATCGTGCCGACGAACTCATGGCCGGGCCGGCTCTGCGCGATCGGCGGCACCCGCAGGTCAGATCCACAGATCGACGCGAGAGATACCCCAACGATGGCATCACCCGGCCGCTCGATCCTCGGGTCGGGGACCTCCACGACGGTGGCGTCCCACACCGGGCTCAGCTGTACCGCCCTCAACTCCGACTCCCCTCAGCGCACGCCCACGCCGCCTCGCAGGCAACACGCAGCGACGGTGCGATGTCGTCCAGATTGCCCGCGAAAACCCCGGGGGCGCGGTTGAGATCTGATACCACCAGCACCGCCGCGGCATCGACACCGCTCGCGGACGCCTGTGCGAGCACGGCCCCCGTCTCCAGGTCCACGGTCGCTGCCTGGCCGGCGAGCCAGTCGTGGCCGGACGCACCGTACAGCAGACTCGGCACCTGGATGTTCGTGACCGATCGCAGGCCCGGCACCGCACACGACGACGGGTAGCACCGTCCGTCCAACGCCTGACTGGTGGACACGGCCACCACATCCCCCACCGCCACATCGGCCAGTCCACCGCACAGCCCGATAAACACCAGCCGGGACCCCGGCTCTTGGGCGGCCACGATATCCATCACGGCCAAGCTCTGAGGGGCGAGTGCCACGACGCAGTCCCCGTAGCGGCGGCAGTCGAGCCATCCGCGGCGCCCTTCGATCGCCCGATCCGAGCACAGCAGGCCGAAGAGCCGACTGGACGGAGTGATCAGCACGGTGCGCGCAGGCGAGGCGTCGGCAACCAACCGGCTGCGTGCCCTCTCGCGCCAGCCGGAGTCAGCGCGCCGCGGCCGGAACACGACTCAAGGGGCAGCCAGGACCGTCCGCCACAAGCGGATCGGTGACCTCCGGCACGCGGACCAGGATGTCAGCGATCGACGACCGCGTCACGTTCCCGAGAGTGAACCGCCCCGGATCGAGCTTGTACAGCCACGAACAACCCGACACATCGCCGGTGGCGGTCAGATGCAGGATGTTGTACCCGGCCGTACACGTCGTCGGTGCCGGCGACTCCCGCCCGTCCAAGCCGAAGTCCAGATCGAACCCGCTCCTGGCGTACTCGACCCGCAGGCTGTCGAGCCGAGCGATCAGGTCCCGGCTCGGAGCGACCACCAGCTGCGGGTGCGAGGCGCCCCGACCCACGGGGAACATGGTGTTGAGCACGGCCACGCGCGCCCCGAGCGAATACACCAACTCGACCCACTCCCCGACATGCTCGACCAGACCGGGAGTGATGACACCAGACACCCGCACCGGTACCCCAGCTGCCACGCACTGCCGGACTGCCTGCACCGCCCGATCGAACGACTTGGGGTGCCGCCGGATCTCATTGTGGAGCTGGGCGTTGTGACCGTCCAGGGAGATCGTCAGCCGCCTCAGACCGGCAGCGGCCACCCGCCGCGCCACGGCCTGGTTGACCAAGTACCCGTTGGTGTTGACGAACATGTCCAACCTGGTCGGGTCGGCGGCCTCCAGGATCTGGACGAAGTCGTCCCTGAAGAAGGGCTCGCCCCCCGAGAACACAATGTGGCTCACACCGACATCAGGCAACGCCCGCACAAGATCGACGGCAACCCCTGTGGAGACCGGTGATTTCCGCGGCAGCGTCGGCCCCGAATTCGTGCAGCAATGCAGGCACTGCAGATTGCAGTACTCGATCACCTCCCATATCAGCACGCGCGTGGTTTCCGGCGGCCTGAACCGGCAGCGGTCGACAGAGTCCTCTGACAAGGAGTCCCTCCCTGGATCACGGACTTCGACCCTACGGGCACCGCTGAGCGCCGACCATCGCCCGAACGGCGTAGGAAGGACTGCGGAGAACCCCATTCAACTCTCAGGAAATGCAGAGTAGGTTGCCGAAGGCAAGTCGAGAATCCTTGTCATTCCTCGAGAAGCAATGAGGAGATCCAGACATGCCGGAAAATGATCTGCTCGCCCGGGGCAAAGCAGCGCCCAAGCAGCAATGGCCCCAGCCGCACCGCGCAACCGACCCCACGCCCGAGCGCGCGTACCGCCGCAACCGGCTCGCTCTCGCGCTGCGCCTGTTCGGGCGACTGGGCTTCGAGGAAGGCGTCGCCGGCCACATCTCCTGCCGGGACCCGGAAGACCCGCACCTGTTCTGGGTCAACCCCTTCGGACTGCCGTTCAGTCGCACCCGCACCGAGGACCTGCTCCTCGTCGATGCCGACGGCGAGATCCGCGAGGGAACAGGGCGAGTCAACATCGCCGCGGTCGCCATCCACGCTGCTGTCCTCACAGCGCGCCCTGAGGTGACCAGCGTCGCACACGCCCACTCGCTGTACGGAAAGGCGTGGTCGTCGCTCGGCCGCCTCCTGGAACCCCTCACCCAGGACAGCTGCGCATTCCACCGGGACCACGTGCTCGTCCCCTACGGAGGGCTTGCCCTGACACACCAGGAGGGCGAGCGAATCGCCGAGGGACTGGGCAGTTGCAAGGCCGCCATCCTCGCGAACCACGGACTGCTGACGGTGGGCAACACCGTCGACGAGGCGGCCTGGTGGTTTGTCTCGATGGAAGGCGCGTGCCGCGGGCAACTTCTGGCCGAAGCGGCCGGAACACCCAAGCCCCTGCCCGACGCCCTGGCAGCTGACGCTGGCGCAGGCCCGGTCACAGAAAGCATCCGGCGGCACGCATGGTCGTCCTTCCAGGTTCTGGTCGACAGCATGCCCGACCTACAGGAGCAAGACAGCAGCCAGCAATCCGCGCCGAGCCTGAGCAACGGAGCCGGAGAGGTGAACCCCTGAACGGCCGCCGGTCCATAGAGTTCATCGGGATGGTCTCGGCCTGCGAGCAGTCTGAGGCGTTGGCCCCGTCAGCAACACCGATCGACCCCGAATTCATCACGCGACTCTCCCGGGCACACGAGAAGGCCGGCTTCGACCGCGTACTTGTGCGCACATCCTCGTCCAGCCCGGACTCATTCCTCCTGTCCGCGCACGTCCTGGCAAGCACCGATGCCCTCGGCGTCCTAGTCGCCCATCGCCCGAGCTCCTCGGCACCCACGGTCATCGCACGTGCCGTCGCGACGCTCGATCAATTGCACGGAGGCAGAGTCGCCCTCCACATCGTGGCCGGCGGTGATGCCACCGACCTCGCCCGCGACGGCGATTACTGCGCCCACGACGAGCGCTACGAGCGGGCAGCAGAGTTCGTCACCGTGCTCAAGCGCACCTGGACCGAGCAGGCGCCGGTCAGCTTCGCCGGGCGGTTCTACAAGTTCGACAGCTACCGGCCCGCTTTCCCCTGCTTGTCGCGGCCACACGTCCGAATCTACGCGGGCGGGGCCTCGGACGCGGCCCTCGCCTTCGCCGCCCGACACGCGGACACCTTGGCGTCCTGGGGCGAACCATTGGACGACGTTGCCGAACAGGTGACCCGCTCCGATGCGATCGCCGGCCAGCACGGACGCATCTTGCGGCACAGCCTGTCTGTCCGCCCCATCCTCGGCCGCACGGACGACGAGGCTTGGCAGAAGGCCCATCGGATCCTTGACGCAGCACGCGCCCGCAACCTGACCCGACCCGCCGAGCAGATCGAGAACACAGGATCAAAGCGCCTACTTGCCGCAGCACACAGGGGAACCGTCCTGGACCGTTGCCTGTTCACGCCGCTCGTCGAGGCCACGGGGGCACGAGGAAACGCAACTGCACTCGTCGGCACAGCCCACACGGTGGCCGAGGCCATTCTGGACTACCAGGACGTCGGGATCGACACCTTCATCATCGCCGGCTTTGCGACGGGCGGGGCCGAGGCTGAAGTGACGTCGTACGCCGAGCTCATCGCCCGGGTCCGGTCAGGATCTCGCGCCGCACGGGGAGACCGCGGCTCGCCGACGTAGCGGTCACTCCTCCGGTTGCGCTCATAAGGGCAGAGCAGAGCATCACACAGCCGCGGCCCTATGGCCCACAGCCCGCTCAGCTCCCTCGGCCGGTCGGCGACTTCGAGCGGCCACACGCACAGGTCTTCCACCACGCCTTGATCCGCGGCCGGTTGAGGCCGGTGGAGGTGGACGACGACACCGACGACCTCGGGGTGCTCGTCACGCACCTGGACTACGCGGAGGGCGACTCACAGCTGCGCGAGGCCCGGCGGATGTGTGACGGCACCGGGCCCTTTCCCGGCCGACCCGGCCGCGCTCTGCTGCTCATGGACGCGAACTGCCCGGACCCCATGGATCCGGAGCAGGACTGGTCGCAAGTTCCGCGGAACACGCACGCCAGGTATCGGCAGGTCAATCCGGACGGCACCTTCGGCCCCTCGGACCGCCGGGCTCTGCGGGTGCTGATGGGGTCCGGCTGGACCAACCCCCAGGGGCTCATCCAGCCGCCGCGGGCCGCGACCGTCGGCTACTACTACGCGAACGAACCTCAACTGCTGCACCTGGACCACATCCTGTACCAGGGGATGACGGCAACGGCGTACCGCACGCTGGACACCCCCAGGAACCGCACGCTCTCCGACCACCTCCCGAGCGTCCTCGACGTCGCATGGTGACGGGTCGCGGTGCGCTGGGGACCGGGCGGCGCCTCTTCGCTGTCGTCGCGTGGTGATCGTGATCCTGTGCCACGGGCTGGCGCCAGGTTTCGGTTCTATTACGAACCACCGAACGGAGAACGGGGTGTTGGTGAAGAAGACGACGATTCGTCTGAAGGTGCAGCGGCTCGCAGACGCTTCCCCGGTCGCGCGTCCCGGCTCCGTCGATTCTTCGGTCGTCTTCTCCCGGTGGCTGGCCATGATGACACCGGGTGCTGGCCGAAGGATCACCGGCTGGTCGGACTCGTGCCTCTCCAGCGCGGGGGGATGGCGCGCGAAGGTAACCATGGACGACCGACAGTCGAACCCCGTCTCGGCTCCGGTCCGGGCAGCTTCGGAGAGTGGATCATGACAGTAGTCCGCAGTGCTTCTTCAAGGGCGCACCTGACCCTGCCGGAAGTCCAACGTATGGCGGTCGCTCACGGTGTTCCGGTGGAGGACGCTCTGCTCATCGCGATTAATCTGTTCGGGATCTCGTCCGTCCACGGGCGTCACCGTGCCCGGGTCTCGGTTCGTCTGGTGTCCCGGCCGGACGTCGCCTGGATGGTGATCGTTCCGCTGAACGCCGAGGCATCTCCTTTTGTCCTGCTGGGCGACGAGCTGACGTTAGCCGGCGTGCCTGTCGGCGCCGTCGAGCGTGTCGCAGCGGACGAGGCCGTGGGCGGGTACTTCCGTGACGGTGGCCTCGCTGCCACTCTCAATCCCAACGCGCGAAGCCGCTGCGTCGGCTGCGCGTTCTGCCCGAACACGTTGGAGGCGGCGGCGGATCCGCGGCTCGCCGAGGAGCGGCAGCTGACTGAGCTGCTGGCGGTCATGGTCGAGCAGCACCCCCGGCGGGACCTGACGGAGCTGCGCGAGGTGACCGTGTCGACCGGTTGCTTCGAGCGTGAGCGCGCGGCGGTCGATCACCTGGTCGGCCTTCGCGAGGCGCTCACCGCGCACCGCATCGGTGCCAGGATCGGCTTCCTGACCTCGGTCATCCACAGCGAGGCGGCGTTCGCGGAACTGGCCGAGCGTGTGACGCCGTTCGTGCTGCGGCTGACCACCGAGACCTTCTCCCGGCGGGACCTGCTGCTCAAGGCGAGCAAGGCCGCGCTGAGGGCCGAGGAGATGCCGACTGTCCTGCGCCGCGCGATGCGCGCGGGTCACGCCACGTCGTTCACCTACATCGTCGGCCTGGACAGCATGGAGGAACTCCGGTCGGGGATATCGGGGATGGTGCCGTTCGTCACCGAGTTCCCGAACTTCCAGGTGTACCAGGCGCACAACTCGATCATGGAGGGGCTTCGCACGCCCGGTTCGGACGTACTGGAGTTCTACCTCCGGGCCCGCCGGGAGATCGAGCGGATCGTCGGACCCACCGGCCTGCGTCCGGTCGCCTGGGAGTGCTACCGGCCCCTGTGGTACTTCACGTTCGGCAGTGAGAGCCTGGTGGCGCCTTGCTGAACCACGCCGATGCGCTGTGGAGGGCGGCCACGTACGTGTCGGTGGCGCTGCTGCACCTTGAAGGGAACCAGCTGCTGGGTGAGCCGCTGGAGCCCCACCATGTCAAGGAACGGCCGAGCGGCCACTGGGGCACCGTCCCCGGGACCGCTTGGGCGCTCGCCCACACGGCGGTGGCGGCGGGGGCGCTCGCGCCCGGCCGCGAGCTGGTCCCGGTGATCGGCGCCGGTCACGCCGGTGTGGTGCAGCTGGCCTTCGCGTGGCTGACCGGGGACCTGGCGACGGTGCGCCCCCGGTACTCCCGCGACGCGGCCGGACTGTCCCGCCTGGCGCGTGACTTCCCCGACACCGACGGACTGGGATCGGAGACGCACCCGCGACTGCCGGCCGGGGCCGCGCCCGGAGGCTGCCTGGGCGGGGCGCTGGCCTTCAGTCACGGCCTGGCGCTCGCCGCGCCTGGGCGCGTCGTGGTGCCGGTCATCGGGGACGGTGAGTGCGAGACCCCGACGACAGCGGCCTCCTGGCTGGCCGCGCGAGCGCTGGACACCAGTGCCGTCGTCCCGATCGTGCACGTCAACGGCTTCCGCATGGGCGGCCGATCGCTGCTGGGCGCGATGACGGACCCGGAGCTGCGCGCTTACGCGGCCGGACTGGGCTGGCACAGCCGCGTGGTGCATGTCGCCGACGGTTCCCTTGAGGAACACCTGCAGTTCCAGGGCGCGTTGGCGGATTCCATCGAACGCGCGGCGGGCGGAGGCCGCTCGGCGGTCTTCCTGCGGTGCGTGAAGGGCTGGACCGGTCCGGAACACGTTGACGGCCAGTTGATCCCCGGCACTGCGGCAGCCCACAAGACACCGCTGAACAGGCCCCGTCAAGACGCTTTCCAGCGAGGGGTGTTGGAGCGTTGGCTCAGCTCCTACCGGCCCGCTGAGCTCTTCGACGCCGATGGGCGACCGCGCGGTGAGCTCGCCGACGCCCTCGCCACGGCCCGCTGGCACCCTCCCGTCCCGAGGCCAGCGACGTGCGTGGGCCCGGGCGCAGCGGAGCTGCCCGCCCGCTCGGGCGGGTTCGCGGACGCGGTCGGCGCCGTGCTGCGCGGCCACGCGGCACGGGAGGACTTTCGGGTCTTCAGCCCGGATGAGCTCTCCTCGAACCGTCTCGGTGAACTGCACGGGCAGTCCTGGGTGACGGAGGTCCTGGCCGAGGAGGTCCTGCTGGGCTGGCTGGCCGGGTGGATCGCCGGCGGTCGGCGCGGTGTGCTGGTCTCGTACGAGGCGTTCGCGCCCCTGCTGACGGCCGGGATCGTCAGCCACCTCAAGCACCGGCGCCTCGCGGGCGAACCGGCGTCCCCGAGCTTGAACCTGCTGCTGACCTCATACGGCTGGCACAACGTGTTCACGCACGGCGACCCCTCACTGGCCACTGCCCTGTTGGGCACGGCCGACCCCGCCGTGCGGGTACTGACCCCGGCGGACGCGGGGCGGGCGGCTGTCGCGCTGGACGAGGCCCTGAGTTCGAACGGGCGCGTGAACCTCCTGCTCGCGGGCAAGCACACCGCCGTGCGTGTGCCGGGGGAGACCGTCGCGCAGGAGATGGACCGGGGCCTGGCGATCTGGCCGCGGCTGAGCGACGAGGGCGAGCCAGACCTGACGATCGTCGTCGCCGGGGACCTGCCGACCCAGGTGGTCATCCAGGCCCTGCCCGCGATCCGGGAGCAGTTGGGCTGCCGCCTGCGCGTGGTCGGCATCCTGGACCTGACCGTCCTGGGCGATCCGCGACTGTGGCCGAGGGGCCTGACGAAGGTCGCGACCGACCGTCTGCTGGGCGAACGGGCGCCGGTGGCGGTGGTCACCTTGGGACACCCGGCCGCCGTGTGGGGCCTGCTCGCGGGCCGGTGGCGGCGGCGCGTCGAAGTGATCGGCTGGCGCGAGCCCACCTCGCCGATGCCCCAGGCCGACCTCGCCCACTCCCTGGGCCTGGACACCGCCGGACTCCTCCAGGCGGCGTGCCGCCTGCTCGCCCGGCAGGAGGCGGCACGATGACGGACCCGCTCCTGGACCGGGTGGAGATTGTCGGGATCGGTGAACGTGACCGCGACGGCGACGACACCGCGTTCGTCGCTGCCCACGGCGCGGGAGAGACCGGTTGGTACGGGCCGGTGAGCGATGCCGTCGCCCGAGCCGTCGGCGTCCTGTCCGCCGGTGCGGTCGGCATTGCCGTGACCGACCATCAGCACTTACCCCGCCGCCTCAGGCGAGCGGCGGACAGTCTCGCCGCCGACGTCGCCGGGTGGGCCGTCGGAGCCCTGGACTGCGCCCTGTGGGATCTCCACGGACGCCTGGCCGAGCAGCCGGTAGCAGCCCTGCTGGCGCCCTCGAGATCGCCCTCCGCCGTGCCCGCGTACGCGTCCTGGCTCCGCCTGGACCTGCGTGGACCCGAGGCACCCGGCGCCCTGGCCCGCGTCGCCGAGCAGGGCTGGGCCCTGACCAAGTGGGGACTTCGCCGTCACCCGGGCCCGAGCACCGAGGCCGAGGCTGGAGCGCTGGCCGAGGCAGTGGCACGGACGGCCGGGAGCATCGGCGGACGCTTCGCTGTGGATGCCGTGGGCACCTGGAGCCCCGCCCTGGCCGCCGCGTTCGCCGACGCGGTCGATCCCAGCGCACTGGTCTGGCTGGAGGATCCGCTGCCCGCGCACGACCTGGATGTCTACCGCCACCTGTCCGACGCGGGCATCCCGGTGGCGTGCGGCGAGCGCCTGAGACTGGACGAAGACCCCCACCCCCTGCTCCGCCAGGTACGACCGGCAGCCCTGACCATCGACGTCGTCGGCTGCGGCGGCCTCACCCGCGCCGTGGACATCACCTCCGCAGCCCGTCTGGCGGGCGTACCCGTCTACCCGCACGGCCGCTCGCTGGTGCCTGGCCTCCACCTGGCCGCCGCGTTCCCCGACGCCGTCCCGGCCGTCGAATTCCGGCTCCAGTGGGAGCCCCGCCGTCAGCGCCTCTACGCCGAACCCCGGACACCGAGACAAGGACTCATCCCCGCTCCCGAACAGGCCGGCCTCGGCACCCGACCCCGGAGGACTCAGTGACCCGAAGCAACGAGAGCGTCGCCGTCAACGGAACCACCCGCAGCGACGAACACGGCCTCCTCCTCGTCCTCGAACAACGCCTCGACGGACACGACACCTTCCTGTCCGGCACCCTGGACCTGGGACAAGGCCCCGTTCCCGTGCGCATCATCAGCCTCGACGACGTCACCGTGCTGCGGCCGATCGAAGCGATCGCGGCCCCGACCACGGCATGGTCCGGCATCCTGCACCTGCCGCACGGACTGCGCCCCCGCGACGTTCCCCCCGATCTCCAGGGCGCCGCCGACTCCCTCGGGCGCGACCTGGAAGCCCTCGACGCAGCGGAACTGCGCTATGCGCTCACCTTCCTCGGCGAGGCCGTCACCGAGGAGATCCGCACCGCCCGGATCGACGTGATCGTGTCGGCTCTGCCCGCAAGCGCCCGGAGGCGATGATGGAACCGGTCCGATCCGTGGTCAGCCTCGACATCGGTGGCACCCTGGGCGATGCCCAAGGCCCGGGCATCGCAGCCTACTTGGCAGCCGCGTCACCGCTGGGCCCACGGCAGGCCCGGCGGATCATGCGCGACATCCTCCATACCGCACCCCGGATCACCGACGCGGTCATCGAGCGGGTCTGCCAGGCGCTGGGCATCGCGGCGTCGGCGTTCCCCCGGGAGCTACCCGTCGCGCCGCTCGAACTCTTCCCCGGCACGGTTGAGGTACTGCGCGAACTCAGCGCCGGGAGCACGCTGGTGACCCTCTCCAATGTCATCTGCACCGAAGCGGAACCCGAGCGGCTCGACCGGCTGCTGACGCCCTGGGTGAGCGCACAGTTCCCGTCCTGCCGAACCGGATTCGCCAAGCCGGACCGCCGGGCCTTCCAGATGGTCGCCGACACCTACCGGTTGCCGCCCGAGCAGTTGGTGCACGTGGGAGACGACTGGGAATGCGACGTCATCGGCGCCGCCGCGGCCGGACTGAGCGCCGTCTGGATCTCCCGGGGTCGCGCGGTCCCAGGCGGCCCCTTGCTCGTTGAACACGACATACGCGTCGCCTACGACCTCGCCGACGCCGTCCAGCACGTCCGTCACCTACTCCAGCGGAGGACCCCATGAGCCTGTTCACCGGCACCGCCAGCTACTACCGCCAGTTCCGCCCGAACATCCCCGAGGACGTCGCCACCATCCTCGACCGGGCGACCGCGGCCGCCAGCCCCCGACGACTCCTGGACATCGGCACCGGTACCGGCCTGGTCGCCGAGGCACTGATCGGCCGCTTCGACGACATCATTGCTATCGACAGCGACGCCGAGATGCTCAAGGCAGCCGACGCGGCCCTGCGGCCCGCCCTGCCCGCCGGGGCCCGTCTGTCGCTCGTCGAGTCCACCGCCGAGGACTTCACACCGCCGACCGGCTGGCAGGCGGACCTGGTCACGATCTGTCGGGCCTTCCACTGGCTCGACCAGGTAACCGTGCTGAACCTCCTCGACGATCAGGTCGCCCCCGGCGGCGCGGTCGCGGTCTTCGGCGACAACAGCTTCTGGGCCGCCGACAGCCCCTGGAAGCAGTCCGTGCGCCGCGTGGTCCAGGACTTCCTCGGCGAGGAACGGCGCGCTGGCAACAGCACCTTCCAGCACCACAACCGGCCCTACAGCGAGATCATGGAGGAGTCCCCGTTCAACCGGGTCCAGGAGATGCGGGTCCCGGTCCACCGCACCTGGACCACCGACAGCATCCTCGGCTACCTCTACTCCACCACCTTCGCCGCACCGCAGCTCTTCGGCGAACGCCTCCCCGACTTCGAAGCCACGGTCAGGTCCGTCCTGGCCGAGCACGGCGACGACGACACCTTCCCCGAGGACAACGAGTTCCTCATCCGCATCGGACGACGGGGCCAGGAATGACTCCCGTCACCAGCACCCGGCACTACGGCCGACTCACCGCACCGGACATCAACCGCCACCTCACCCCTCGGTCCGTGTTGTGCCTGCCCATCGGCGCCCACGAGCAGCACGGACCCCACCTCCCGCTCAACACCGACACCGTCATCGCTGAGCAGTTCACCAACCAGCTCGTCGACCGCTACGGGCAGCCGCACGACCTGTGGGCGCTGCCGCCCGTCCCCTACGGGCTCTCACTCGAACACGCCTGGTCACTCGGCACGATCTCGCTGCGGATAACCAGCTTCACGATCCTCCTCGACGCCCTGATCGGCGAGTACGTCCGTGCCACCCCCGCCCGGCACCTGCTGATCGTCAACGGTCACGGTGGCAACCGAGGCATCCTGGAACCCGCCCTGTACGAACTCCAGCGCCAGCACGGCGTCACCACGTGCGTGATCCACCCGACCTCGCTGTCGACCACCGAGGTCGACAGCGAGGTTCTCGAGATCCACGCCGGCATACGCGAGACCTCCATGATGCTCGCCCTCGCCCCCGACGACGTCCACCTCGACCGCCTCCCGGCCGACTACAACCCCGGTGCCCCCGATCCGAAGGCAGTCCAGCGCCTCGTCCGTGAACGCGGAACGACGTGGCCCTGGTCCTCCGGCGACCACGCCATCGCGACCCGCGGGATCACCGGTGGCGACCCACAGGCCGCCACCGCCGTGCTCGGCCGAACGATCATCGACAGCGCCCTCGACGCCGCCGCAGACGTCCTCGACCACCTCACCACCCACCGCCCGCAGCAGCGTCTGGAGGGGTAGGACCCATGGGCCTCACCACATCCGAGAAGAGCGCCTTCATACGCGACGGCCTCCTCATCAAACGCCGCGCCATCACCCCTGACCTCGTCGACCGCGCCCGCGAACACGTCGACCACTGGTACCGGGAGTCGATCAACCCCCACCTCATCGACAACTACACGCAGCGCACATTCGCACCCGACCTTGGCAACCACCCCGACCTGCTCGCCCTGTTCACCGCGTCCGAGGCGGCCGACTACGCCACCGACCTGCTTGGCACCCACCAGCCCGTCACCACCACGCAGATCCAGATCCGCATCCCCGACTCCCAACTCCACCGAACGCAACCGGTCAAGACGATGCACGTGGACGGCGTCGCCTGCCCCCACCTCGACCCCGACGAACTACGAACCTTCTCCCTCCTCGTCGGCGTCCTGCTCACCGACATCAGCGACCCACGCGGCGGAGCACTGCACTACCAGACCGGCGGTCACCTGCGGATGGCCGCGTGGTTCCGCGACCGCTGGTCCCTCGGCATCACCGAGCAGGTCCCACCCGACATCGAAGCCCACAGCGGCACCCCGCTCCTTGGCAAGGCCGGCGACGTCCTGCTGATGCACCACCTCGTGCCGCACTCCGTCGGACGCAACACGACCGGCCAACCCAGGACCATGGCGTACTTCCGCCTCTCGCACCCCAACCACGCCACCCACCGACTCCAAGCCCTACGGAACCCGTGGCTGGACTACCCGCCCCTGAACCAACCACGCCCTGAAGCGACTTCGACCCCGTGACCACCCAGGCCGCTCTCCCTACTCCCACACACCACCAGATCACCAACCACCAATCCACCGACCGGCGAATGCATCCAGTGCCAAGCCCATCCCAGCCATCCTGACAACGGAGCGCCCATGCGACCGATCCCGAACGACCAGCTGACCAACGCGGCCCGCGCCATCGAGGCAGGCGAGTTGGTCATCGTGCCCACCGAACGCTGGTACATGATCTGCGCCGACGCCACCAACACGGCCGCCTGCCACAGCATCTTCGAAGGCAAGCAACGACCCCGCGGGAAGAGCCTTGTCCTGGTGACCCCCTCCATGGACCACTGCCAGCAACTCTTCACCCTCCACCCGGAAGCGCACTGCCTCGCCCAGACCTTCTGGCCCGGAAACCTCGCCTTGCTCCTGCCCTGGCGCAACCCGGACGACACCCAACACCACAGCCCAGTCGGGTCCCCCGCACTCGTCACCCACGCACCCGGCACCCTCGGCACGCTCGCAGCCCGGACCCGCGTCCCCATCGCCGCGACAACCGTCAACATCTCCGGAGACGCTGGCATCGACGCCCCCGGCCCCGCCATCACCTACGACGAGGTGAACGCCTTCCTCAGCCTCACCGGCCTTAAGCCGGCCGTCACCCTGGACGGAGGCGTCTCCCCGGCCGCGAACCACCTGACCATCGTCGACTGCTCCAAGCCCCACGCCCAACTGGTCCGCGCCGGCCTCGTCCACGAACGCTCCCTCAACGCAGCGATCGGACGCGACCTGACCACCCCTGCAACATAGCCAGGCACACAAGCGTGGGGGACGTGATCCAGTGCTCACTCGGAACTCGCAAGAGAGCGGCTGGGCGGTTGACAAGCTGCTGGAGTTGGTGGGAGAGGGCAGTTCCGGGAGCTGGAGCAGACTTCACTGAGGACACGCCGGGAGAGCGACGGCGGCGCTGCCAGGATCACGGCACCGACTTCGATGACACGGACGATGTATTCGAACACCACGGGAGAACCATGTCTGCATGCAACCACGCCATGCTCAGGCCCGCCGGACACCGGCGACACGTCGCCGGAGGGGCAGGCGAGCGAGGGCAGGGTGCCACTCGACCAGTACGTCCAGATAGGCGGAAACGCCATGATCTACGCCTGCGCGCTGATGACCAATCAGCACGGCAGCCCTGTCAAGCTCCACTCCGCGATCCCCGAGCATCATGCCGGGGTCCGCAGAACGCCCAACTGACTCTCTGACCGGAACTGTCCGAACACTCGGCACGAACAGGCACATGGAAGGAATGAAGACATGACGATACGTCTGGCGAACCTCAACGCCTACAAGCTCACGCCCGCCATCCGAAGCACCAGCTCCTGGAACGCCCGCATCACCGCCATCGGGGAGATCGCTCCGGACATCCTCGCTCTGCAGGAGGTCGTCGTCGACGAGAAGACCACCAGTCGCGACGCTTGGGAGGACAAGGCCGCCGCGCTCATCCAGGATCTGGCCGAGCAGTGCGGCTTGACCGCTGCCGTGGGAGTGAGCGACGGCCACCCGCACGGCACCGCCATGGCCGCGAACTGGCACCGGCCATGGTGGACGGCTCTCATGTGGAACCCCGACACAGTGCAGCTCGTCCACAACTCCTATCGCCCCTTCGGCGCACCGGATTACTGGCACGGCTGCACCACGGGCCGCTTCGACGTCGGCGCCCGCGAGCCGATCCTCGTGGCCAGCTACCACGGCGACCCCTTCCGCCCGGACTTCCGGTACAACGAGGCGCTCCGGCTGAAGGGCACCTTCCGTACGACAGGTGGTGTCCAGCCCGGCTTCTGCGTCGGGGACTTCAATTCGATCTCCGCCACCCGCCGCCGTCAGCGCCGATGGTGGCAACTGCGCCGTGCGTACTACGACGTGGAGCTGTACCTGAACCAGCAGCATGACGACCTGGAGTATCAGGTGCAGGCCGACCGGATCGGCAAGCACTTCAAGCGGCAGTTGGCGGACCGGCGGCAGACCCAGGCGCTGCTGCGCAAGGGATACATGGTCGATGCCGCTGCTCACCTGGGCGCTCCGTGGGACCCGACGGTCGGGCACTGGGAGGACGGCCGCGGTGATCCCGACCCGTGGGGGGCCAGGCGCATCGACCTGGTCCTGGCCAGCCGCCCCGTCGCGCCCGCACTGGCCGCCTACCGGGCTCACCGCAGTGCCGCCGCCGAGGAAGCCTCCGACCACCTCCCGGTCTACGTGGACTTCGACCCCTCGCGGATCCTCCGAGGGTTCGCGAATTCTGAAGGGTGAACTGGCATGAGCTCACGGCACGTTGCCCCTGGGGTCCAGGGGTGAGGGCGGGAGTTCCGGAACCGGCTGGCTTACCGTACGTCCCGCGTACGGTGGCTGGCGGCCGACGGCGGAACCGTCGCGCCCGAACTGGACCCTGACCACCGACCGCGTCACCCAGGACGGCGAGCACGTCCTGCTCCACCTCGGCGACCGGCCCGTCCGTCTGCCCGCGCCGATGGACGCGCTCATGCTTGACCTGGTCGCGAGGCGGGGCACCGACGCGCTGATCCGGCACGAGAGCGACTGGCTCTTCCCGGGGCGCACGGCGGGCCGACCGCTCCACGAGTCCATGCTGCTGAAGCGGCTCCGGGCGGTCGGTGTCAGCACGCGCCAGGGCCGGAGCACTGCTCTGCCCGCGCTGGCCCAGGAGGTGCCCGCCGGGCTCCTCGCAAAGATGCTCGGGGTGCACATCACGGTGGCCGTCGCTTGGCAGCGCGCGAGCGCGGGCGACTGGATGGGCTACGCCGCCGATGTCGCAGCCCGATCAGCGGCTGGTGCCCGCCCGGGCAACGACGATGCCCCGGCAGTTAGCCGAGCGGCACCTCCTCGATGACGTCCCACGTGTAATAGCCCAGGTCGGGACGCTGGTACTGGTTGACCAGGTGGACCCGGTCGACCGTGATGTCGACTCGCAGGGGCCGCAGTGCCCGCAGTGCCCGGTTGAGTTTCCGATCCTCGAAGTCGTCACGTGCATACGACAAGGACGCGTGGGCCCAGAAGACGGCCTCCTTCTCTCGGAGGGAGATTCCGGGCACCTTCTCGGCGGCCGTGCGGACGCGGCTGTTGAGGGCCGCCATTCCGTCCTCCGGGTAGACGGCGACCGTCACCGCGGTGATGCCCGGCCATACCGGGCCGAGCTGGACCCGGAACGGCTCCATCTGTGCCAGCTCCTGGCGAAGGGTGCCGCGGAGCTGGTCGGTCTGGTCGGTGTCGATCGGGTGGTAGATGCCCTGGACGGTCGAGTGGAGCCACTCCCCGGGGATCACGCCGAGCTTTTCGCCGTACTCGGAGAGCAGGTCGTGATGGGCCTGGGCGTACTCGCGAAACTCCGGGTACTCCCCGAGCAGGACCAGGACGTGCGGGAAGGGCCCTCCGTCCTTCCAGATCTTCTTGGGTACGAAGAATTTCTCCATCGCCTGCTCCAATTATCTTGAGGTCCTGGGAAGTTGCTGCCGTGCCGGGACGACGCTCCGGACGGTAGCGGCCGAGGGCGCGGGATGTTGGGCGTTTGCCTGAAGCTCATGTTGCTGTTGCGCGGGTGTCTGGCATCGGTTGGTGGCGGCGCGGTCCTCACACGTCGAGAAGATCCACGGCGGAGGCCAGGTGGTGGCGGACGACCTTGACGGACCCCGGATCGTTGGCGGGCTGGTTGATCCAGCGGTGGGCTTGTTCGAGGAACCACTCGACTGCCCAGACGCGGTGCCAGCCCAGTGCCCATGCCTCCGGGGCCAGTCCGCCGCGGCGGTCCCGCGTGCTGATGGCGCCGCCTGCGGCGATGTAGCCGTTGATGAGTTCGCGCAGGCGGTCGCGATTCGGCTGCTGGCGGAGGCTGAGTCCTTGCCAGGCGGCGAGGTCGAGCAGCCCGGGGCCGTTGAAGCAGCGGGCGAAGTTTCAACTTGGCGTCTGTGACAACTCGACCGGACGAGGACCTCGGCCGCCGCCGTCGAATCAGAGTTCGACGGCGAGCGAGTCGAACTCGTCAGGGATGTCCTCCGCTTCGTCTTCGGCCACAAGATAGACCAGCTCATCCGGGTTGTCGGGTCCGTAGCCCAGGGCGTCGAGCCACTCGGTCACGGCGGGCCGCCCCAGCAAGCCCGGAATCTCGGGGCAGCCCGGGTCGGCGAGCTCGTAGCCGGGGACACGGTCGCCAGTGCCAGAAGAGACGAGGTAGACGATGGGCATACGGGCTCCAAGGGTGATCCAGTAGGGAACCCTCCAGGGCTGATGATTTGTCATAGTAGAGCCCCGAGCGCGCACACTGTCCGAGAACCTGACAGTTCGTCCGGACGTCCTGCTGACAGTCTGGGCAAGTCGAGACGCTCCACAAGGGCTACGTCCAACCCGACGCCTCGTTGCAGGAAGGGAACAAAACTGTGCGACCCCGAGATGACCTATTCGGAGAGTTCCGATACCCGACTGCGCCATTAGCCCAGGACAGTGGTACGGCCGAACTGGCTGCGAGGTCTGATCAGTTCGCCTCGGAGATCGGGAAGAGCATCCGTCCCGGCGTCCGCACCTCGGCCACCGTATCGGACCTGTGGCTGGTGTGGGAGCGGCAGGAGCCCGACCGCAGCACCTACTCCTTCGAACGCCGGCACCGCCTCCGCCTGCGGCGGCACGGCTAGCATGCGTGCGCCGCCGCCTTCCCCTGCCCGGGTGAGCGCGGCGGCGTGGCAGCCGTGCCCTCCGGCCACCGGCTGATCAGCGGGCGGGCTCCGGCGGTGCGATGCGACCGACCAGCTCGTGCCACTGCTCGATCGTCACGACGAGCGTCTCCTCTCGGCGCGAGGACATGCGCAGGAAGACCTCCTCGCCACCGGGCAGCAGGGCGAATTCGACGTGGTCCTCGTCCCGCGTCCCGACCGGGCAGTACCAGTCGAGGCCGCTGTCATCCTTCACCGTCGCGACGGTGCGCACGTGCACGGCAGTGTCCAAGGCTGCCTTCGGGATCCGCAGCTCCGCTTTCCGGGGCTCGGGTATCTCCGTCACGATGAGAACTTCCTCTCCGAGTATCGTTCCCCACGCGTCAGGGCCGCGACCGGCGCCGTGTCCCTTGCGTTTCGGTGCCGGTTCAGTCCGCCGCAGGTGTACCGGTCAGGAGCCAGAGCGTCGTCTCCGAGAGCACGTTGGGCTCCGGCGGCCACGGCGCGGGCAGTTTGCGTCCGGTCAGCGCGCCGGCGTCCACCAGGGATGCCCCAGGCGCACAGACGGCGGCGAGCAGCCCGGTGAACAGGCTGAGCGCGTAGGCGTGCTCGGCGTACATGACTTCTTCGGCATGTTGGGGCGCCGTGCCGTTCTGGACCGCGGCGTAGTCGTAGTACGCCTGCGTTGCCTTCACCGCGTTGAGGAGGGTGTCGCCGGTGAGGAACACGGTGAGCTTGGTGATGTCCTCGAGCATGCGGGCCGGCTGGCCGTAGTTGGAGATGATCACGAGTTCGGCATCCGTGCCGTCGCGGTCACCGATTTCGTCGAGGTAGGCCAGCAGGAGGTGGACGGTGCCGTTGTCGTCGATGATCAGACCGAGCCCCGGAGCGGGCATCGTCTCGGTCAGGTCTGCCGGGACGCGGTCGCTGGCCGTGGCCTTCAACGGGAGCGTGGTGAGGACGCTGTGTCGACCTCGGTTTCGCCAGGCGCCGAGCGCGGCGATCCGGGGCCCGTCCCACAATGCCTGGTCGACCGGAGCGTCGTACGTCCGCATGAGCCACCCGGACACGTGGGCGCTCGGCATCCAGCACCACGGCTTCCACTGCGAGCTGTACCGCGCGCGGAGCTCTTCCAGGGCCTCGAAGATCCCGGGGTAGCGCTGGATGGCCTGCATCTCCAGGCGCTGCCAGTGGCCGGCCGCTTCCCGGTAGATGTGGGCGTAGCGCCGGTGGCCGGCATCGAGCTGGTGGTCGAGGGCGGTGTCGAACACTCCGTGGTCGGCTTTCTTCGGAGTGCCGGTCAGCTCCGCTGCCGGTTCGAAGACGCCGCTCTCGTTCAGCTCGCTCGTCTTCTGCGCGGCGCGCTCGGTGATACCCCGGCGTGCGGTGTCGGCGTCGCTGGTCGTGGCGACCTGGACGCCGCGCTTCTTCGCCTTCTGATCCTTCAACGCCTGTGTGACGGCGGCCTGTGGCCGTTCCTCGCGCAGCGTGGTGCTGTCCGCGGTGAGGGCATACCAGGCGGCTACCACGCTGCGCAGCGGGACCGCGGAGTAGATCAGGCCGGATGGCACGTGTTCCAGGCACAGGCGGGTGTCGAAGAGCGGGAGGAAGGACAGGTGGAGGTCGAAGTCGGGCATGATCGGGATCAGCCGGCCGCGGGCGGCGGCGTCCCTTTCCTGCTCGTCTTCGCGGATCGGTGCCCACCAGGTCAGATGTACCCCTGGGGCGAAGCCGTCCATGGGTGGCCCCCAGGTGACCGCGACTACCGGATCCCCTGAGGGGAGCTGCGCCAGTGGCGCGTCGGCGGAGAAGACGAGCATGCCCGACGGTGCGGGTAGCACGTCCGGGGTGAACGGGAGCGGGATTGACCGGTCCTGTCCGATCTCGCGGGCCGCTCGCACGGCGTCGGGGGCCATCGCGAACGTTGTGCCGTCCGCGACCCGCTTCCCCTCTGCGGCGAGCAGCCCTTCGATCTGACGAGGGCGGGGCAGGGCCGACCACGCGGCCGGCATCACGAACGTGTGCCCTTGGTCGGCGAGCATGCCGTAGAAGTCGCGGCTCACCGGGGCGCGGAGGAAGGTGAGGGTCGTGGAGCGCAGACCGGCGGCCAGGTCGGCAAGGGGATGCGGCATGACGCAACCCTAGAGCGCGCCTTCGCGTCCGTGGTAGCCGTCGCAGGACTTCGGCATTCCGGCCACCGCCCGTCGAGGTGAGCCGCATCGGCTGCTGCCTCCGGGCCGACGTCCGCCACTTACGCCCACCGCTGCTGGACCGCACCCGCTGGTCGGGTACGGTCTACCAGCCGCTCCGCACCCGGGGACGGCACGCCCCGACGGGCGGGTGTGCCTGTCCCACGGTCCCGCGCCTGCGAGCCCTCGGCCAAGATCGGCACCCCGATTTCGGGGCGGGCACCAGCCAGGGACAACGGGGGTACCGGTGGCGACACCGCGATGGTGGGCGGGCATCGACTGGTCCGAGAACGGACACGACGTCGCGGTGGTCGACCGCGACGGCCAGGTCGTGATCCAGACGAAGATCGAGGAGTCCCCCGCAGGAGTCAAGGACCTCCTACGGCAGCTGGCCAGCCTGACCGGCAGCCATGCCCACAGCCGCAAGCACGTCCCCATCGGCACTGAGACCAGCCGGGGCCTGCTCGTCGGAGCCCTGCGCGCGGCCGGCCAGCCCGTCGTCGCGATCAAGCCGTCCGCCGTCGCCCGCTACCGCGGCCGGTGCTGGGTGATCGGTATGCCAGACGGGACAGCGGATCCCGTTCTAATCTGACCGGGTGACTACACGAGCGATTCTCTGGGACTTCGCGGCGACGCTGATGCACCCGGTGAGCACGGACGTCTGGCTGGCGACCGCCCTCGACGAGGCAGGCGTCAAGGTGTCGACCGAAGACCAGGCCGCGTGGGTGGGGATCGCCCAGGCAGCCGGTTTCCCCTGCCCGAAGACGCCCAAGGCGGACCTGGACGACCACCAGCTGTCCGCCTGGCGGCACCGGGCGTTGGATCCGGACACGCATCTGGCCGTGTACCGCGCTCTGCTTGAATCCGCAGGGCTGCCCTGGCTGCAGGCCGCTGCTGCTCTCCACGAGTTGCACATGGCCGCTGCGGGCTGGGAGGCGTACCCGGACGCCGCCCCGGTGCTCACTCGGCTGCGGGATGCCGGGATCGCGTGCGCGGTGGTCAGCAACATCGGCTGGGACATCCGGATCCCGTTGAAATCAGCCGGCCTGCTGGACCTGTTGCAGACCGTCGTGTGCAGCTGCGAGGAAGGCGTCCGCAAGCCCGATCCTCGTCTTTTCGAGATCGCCTGCGAGCGCCTGGGCGTGAAGCCCGGCCCGGATGTGATCATGGTCGGTGACAGCCCGAAGTCCGATCGCGGCGGTGAAGCTCTCGGCATCCGCACCCTGCTGGTCTCCCCGGCCCGGCCGCAGGACCGACCGAACGGCCTGGCACCTGTGCTCGCCGCGGCGGGACTCACATGAGCCGGACGGCGGCAGGCCAGCGAGTACACCGGGCAGATCCCGGGCAGCAAGGCATCAAGGCGGCGGTAGCGGGGGGAAAACGCTGATGGAGGAGCGGTTCGACGACACCAGGCGGCTGCTCGGCACGATGACGGGATCGTCCTGGATCGGGAAGTTGCTGGAGTGGGCCGGACACTGGGACGCGGTCGACGACCTGCCCACCCTCATGGTCCTGGACAGCGCACTGCTCTGTGCGGAGCGGCAGCCGGATCCGAGGGACTACTGGTTCATGCAGCTGGGCGCCCTGAAGTCCGAGTGGGAGATCAATGACCCGGACGACTGGGGCCTGGTGCCGGCCAGCGTTGCTGTCGCCGAGCACATCACGGAGCTGCTGGCCACCTTGCCCACGGAGCAGCTGCGTTTGACCGCCGCGTTGCTGGGGGTCGAGAGGTGGGACGTCACCCGCGCCGTGGTGGGCCAGGTGAAGAAGGCGTTCGCTACCGGGCAGATGGACGTGCCGTCCTGGGCGCTGAAGCCGTTGGAGGGGTTCCAGCCGTACGACTACGCCGAGCAGGAAGTCGCGGTCATTCGGCGCGAGGAGCCGCAGCACTGGTCGCCGCTGCACCGGGCCGCGCTGACCGCCACGGTGGTGTGGCAGCTCGGCCACGTGATCGCCGTGGCCGGCCAGCTCGCCAACAGCACGGCCCTGCCGCCCGTGCTGTGGCAGGCCACCGCCGCCGGGCACGCGTGCGCAAGCATCCGCGTTCGGGAGCCCGGCACCGCCGTGACCCTCCTGGCCAAGATCAACCCGCGGCCCAACGACGCCAAACTCCTCTGGGGCCAAGCACTGCCGAAGTGGCAGTGGGTGGTGGGCTGGGAGAGCTACGAGGACGGCGCGTTCATCAACTACGCCGGAGGCAGCCAGGACAGCGAGATGCATGCCCGGTGGCACGCCGAGGTGAGGGTCGAAGGGCTGCTTCGCTCAGCCAGGGCCATCAGAGATCCGGCGACTGAAACCCCGCTGATCCCGCCATTGGGACCCCGGGAGATCATCACGGAGATGATCAGGAAGGTCGCAGCCCCGCTCCACCATGTGTCCGTCATGTTCGGCACCGGCAGCCCCGCCGAGGAGGAGGCCGCGCAGGCGGCGCTGGCGATCTGCGAGCGGGACCGCGAAGCCCTGGAGACCGCCGACGACGATCAACTGGCCCACCTTGAGGCCGTCTACACCCAGCGCCTGCGAGAACTCTCCCGGAAGTGATGGGCACGCAGCACGGCTACCGGTCGAGAAGTCGCGCCCGTAGAGCGCCCAAGAGGGCTTCGTCCACGCCCAGTTGGGTGGCCACGTATCCGGCTACCGATCCGTACTCGGCGGTCAGGCGGGCGAGGAACAGGTACATGGCCTCCCGCGGCGCGTGACCGTATCCCGGCCACAGCGACCGGCCCGGGTTGGCTGCCCGCCAGTCGGCTACGAGGCCGGCAGTGGCATGCCCGGTGAGAGCGAAGTCAGCGGCGATGTCGTCCCCGCTGACGCCCAGCAGCGCCAGGACCAGCGCTGACAGAACCCCTGTGCGGTCCTTCCCGGAGGAGCAGTGCATCGCCAGGGGCGTGCTGCCGCTGTGGGCGATGATCTCCAGCGCCCGGCGAAGCTCCACGGTGCCGTCGAGCGCGAGCTCGGCGTACCGGTCGGCGAAATAGGGCCCGGGTGCGACCTCCGGGGGCAGCACGGTCTGGTCGTAGGGGCGGTGCTGGATGCTGAGGTTCCAGTACGCCACCCCGGCCGTCGGCGGTACACGCCCCTTGGCCGCGATCTCGAAGGGATAGCGCAGGTCAAGTACCGTCCGAAGGCCGAGGTCCGCACGCAGCTGAGCCCATTCCGCAGGCCCGAGCTTGGCCAGCGAGTCGGACCGGTACAGCCGACCCCAGCGGACTTCACGGCCGTCACCGGTGCGGTAGCCGCCCAGGTCCCGAAGGTTACGCAGCCGCCCGTACGCGGCCGACGATCTGGGGCGGACAGGCCCCTCATCATTCCGCACGGCCCACCTCCTCGTTGATGTGTCCAAGGGCCGGTGCCGGAGGCGAACACGCACCTACTGGGTCGCGTGAACCTGCGCGCCGACGCCGGGGCGATCGAGGCCGCCGTGGAGCACCAGCTGGAGGAACGGCCGCTCCCGGCTCGCGGCGACCACCTTTCCGAGTACCCGGTAGCCGCCCCGCCCTCCCGGTGATCAGCACACAGGCACAGGGCCGTCAGGTGTACTTGAGGAAGCTCTCCGCGCGCTGGGTCAGCTCCAGTACGGCCTGGTTCAGCGCGGGCACCAGGGCGGGCTGGAGCATGAGCCAGCAGACCAGGGCGGCGGCGGCGTGGACGGTGGCGATCGGCTCCTTGGCCATCAGTGCCGCCACCGGCTCGGTCACCTCCAGCCGGCTGTCGGCCAGCGCGTCCAGCTGGTCGAAGGCGGCGAGCCGGTGTTCGGCTGGGCACAGTGCGCCGACCAGGGGCCGGGCCCCGACCACCCATGCCTCACGGTCCAGCTCGAAGCTCTCGGCGGCCTTGAGCTTGCCCAGGCCCTCCGTGGCGATCGCGGCGACCACACCGGGCACCGATGACGGCGGCACCCAGGTCGCCAGGATCTCCGCCGCCTCCCGTGCCGGACCGTCCGCGAGGGCTTTCGCCTTCGCCATCATTTGCCCGAGCTCCACCCGCTGCGCGTAGGCGTCGTCGTCCTCGGCCGACTGGCGGGCGGCCACAAGAGCGGGGGGCAGCGCGTCCCCGGTGCTGGCCCACTCCGCGTAGGGGAGCAGCAGCATCCACCCGTACACGGATGTGCCGATCTCGGCGCGGGTGTGTGAGGACATCCGCCCGTGGGTCTGGTCGCCCATCACCGGCTGCGTGGCCGGCTCCGGCGCAAGGCCCGAGAACCTGGGCGCCCGGCGACCCCCCAGTTGCCCGGCTGCCTTCTCGGCACGCAGCCGCTTCCCCTTGCCCATCCCCGTGCTCCCGTCACCGTTCTTGATCAGATGCCCTGCACAGCACCGTAGGGCTACGGGCGTGCTGCTGTCAGGCAGTCCCCGAGAACCGGATGGTGCCAGGAGAGCCGCCGCCGGGGGCGTACCGGTACGGTGCCGCCATGAGCAGCGAGCGCGCACCCCAGACCACAGCGGAGGTGGTGTCACGTCCCTGGCCGCACGCTGTCCCGCTGGACCGTGACGTCACGGGTCTCGCTCATGTGTGCGCGTGTGTGCCAGGCCATCGGCTGGCAGCCCAGGTGCGGCTCTCGGTCCACCGGTCGGGGAAGACTGCCGAGCGCATCTGGTCCACGATCAGGTCGACGTCCATGGGTGCCTCCTGTCAGCCCTTGGACGCGATGTCTGCTGGGGGGATCCTGCCCAGGAGCGGTTCCGTCGCCGTCGCGGTGAGGGACGCCGGCCAGTCGACGCCCTTCGGAGGCGGCACTTCGGTGACCAGCATCAGTGCCGGCAGTTGGGGCGGCATCGGCTGGATCAACTCCGGTGCGCCGCCGCCGGTCGCGTAGACGGCGTGCGTGCCGCGGCCCCACTGGTTCGACCTGCTTGCGCTCAACCGCTCTGCGCGATGGGCGGCGGTGTCAAGAATGAGAGCCCGCTCTTCGACAAGTCGCTGCAACCATTCGGTGTGCGCGGTGCCAGTCAGGGTGCCGGGTAGCGCTGCCAACGCGTCCTGATTGTGGGCCAGGGCGGCGCTGAAGTCGGCTTGTCTGCGGGCCTGGATAGTGCTCAGGTGGCACTGCTCGACGTACTCCAGCGGATCGAGTGTCTCAGGCATGACCTGAGCATTGCACGTGACGGGTGAAGGTCACGGCCGACCACGGAAGCCGAGGGCTTTGTCGGATCCCGCCGCAGGCCGACGACGCTAAGCGGTGCGCTCCCCGGTGCGTTGTCAGGGGGGTGGAGCCGGTGCGAGGAAGTCCGCGCGCGGGCCCCTCACCTCACCGGTTGGTGGCTTGGTGGCTTCCCGTTCCAGTAGGCGGCCAGAGATGCAGCGCGAACCCAGGGCCGCCGTCGAGGTAGGCGTCGATGCACTTCTTCGCCGAGGGGAACATGGGGGTGGGAAGAGCGCCGGGACGAACCCACCGGACGGCCAGGTGCTTGGTCGGTTCGGTATTCGTCAGCTCACCTGACCATGTGCTCGTCGCGAAGCAGAACAGGACGAATGGGCCCTTCCCGTCCGATCCTTCCCCGACATGGATGACATGGACGAGACTGAGGTCGCTGCGCTCGCAGACCAGCCCGGTCTCTTCGTGCAGTTCTCGAGCGGCTGCTGCGTCGATGGGCTCGTCTTCGACTTTTCCGCCAGGGAGCGTCCACTTGGCTTCTGGGGACCACGAACGTCTTGCGAAGTGCAGCATTGCGATGCGGTCCGCCGCCTTGTCGTGGACGACGACGGATACGATCAGGCGTGTGGCGCCCATGACTCTGGCTCCCCGATGTCGATGTGAAGAACGGCTGCGGGGACCATCATCAACCGTAACTGTAGCGTCTCCCTGTGTAGTCGCTCTCAGGCTGGGTTTTCCCCGCCGCTAGGCGGAAGCAGTCCGCCCATTCGACGGACGCCGCCGACTGCTCCGATTCCTGGTCGCCGTGCACTATCCCTCACTGCCCGCATACTGCCGCGACGCCGGCATGTCCCCGTCGGCGATGACTCCACAACTCCAGCGACTGGAACGAGACCTCCAGGGACAGCTCCTGATCTGCGGCCAGTTCGGGCACCGGATGCGACTGACCGGCTTCGGCGAGAAGATCCTGGCCGTGGCCGGGCCCCACGCAGCTCACCTCCGCGCCAGAGACAGCCCAGACCGCGCGGATCGGGATCGCTCGCCGTAAACCCCAGGCCTGCTGTTCGGCCCGCCGGTGCCCGGACGTCCGGGGCTTGGGCTTCAACTTCCCCAATCAGCCTCAAGTTGAGTGTAGAGTCGGTACGTTGACTCGTCATGAGGCCGTTTGTATACCAGCAGGGCCAGGGCACATGGAGCGCGGGCTCCCTGGTGCACGCCTACGTGGCCGTAAATTTGGGACACCATCCGGAACTGTTCGAACTCGTGCGCGGTGTCCGTGCCGCGACCAGGGACGACCCGCTCACCCACGTCGGCGACGACTGGTTCCACATCACTCTGTACCAGCTGAGTGAGACGCCCGCCTCGAAGATCACCGACGCCGAGAGGCAGGCCCTCGCCGCCGAGCTGACCACGCAGCTTCGGGCCGTCGACCCCTTCACGATCACTGTGGGAAGCCCGCTCGCGTACGGCACCGAAGTCGCTGCTTAGTTCCCGTGTTGCTTTCGGCTCCGGGCCCCTCACCGACACCGCCGTAGTGTGTTGCACCAGGTGACGTCGGATACCTAGTGTGCTGCGCCTGAAATGGGACTTCTAAGTTTCTACTTCTTTTTGGTGTTCGGTGGGGTGATCTTTTCGAGGTAGTCGGCGAGGGAGCTGAGGATCTCGTCGGCGGTCTTGGCCCAGGTGAAGGGCCTGGGGTTCTCGTTCCAGGTCTCGATCCACGCTCGGATGTCGCGTTCGAGCGCTTGGATGGAGGTATGTACGCCGCGGCGGATGAGTTTGTCCGTCAGGATGCCGAACCAGCGCTCGACCTGGTTCATCCAGGAGGAGCCGGTGGGCGTGAAGTGGACGTGGAAGCGGGGGTGGCGGGCCAGCCACTTGTGGACCTCTTCGGTCTTGTGGGTGGCGTAGTTGTCGCAGACCAGGTGCACGTCCAACTCGGCCGGCACGGCCTTGTCTATCGTCACCAGGAACTTCCGGAACTCGATGGCACGGTGGCGCCGGTGCAGGGCACTGATGACCGTGCCGTCGGCGATGTTGAACGCGGCGAACAGGCTCGTGATGCCGTGACGCAGGTAGTCGTGGGTGCGGCGCTCGGGCATCCCCGGCATCATCGGCAGCACGGCCTGGGACCGGTCCAGGGCCTGGATCTGCGACTTTTCGTCGACGCAGAGCACAACCGCCCGTTCGGGCGGGTTGTGGTAGAGCCCGACCACGTCGACGACCTTGTCCACGAACTGCGGGTCGGTGGACAACTTGAACGAGTCCTGCAGATGCGGCTTAAGGTCGAACTTCTTCCAGATCCGCCCGATCGTGGACTTCGACAGTCCGGTGCGCTGGGCCATCGAGGCACGCGACCAGTGCGTGTCCCTGCCCGGAGTGGACTCCAAGGTTGCGACCACGATGTCCTCGACCCGGTCCAGCAGGATCGAGGGCGGGCGCCCCGGACGCTGTTCGTCCGCCAGGCCGTCCAGGCGGTCCTCGATGAACCGGGCCCGCCAGCGGCTCACCGTGTCCTGACCGACCCCCAGGTCCTCCGCGACCTGCATGTTCGTCGCACCCTCCGCACACCTCAGCACGATCTTCGCCCGCAGTGCCAGGAACTGGGCGGTCTTCGCGCGCCGAGCCCACCTCGTCAACTCGGCTCGCTCCGACTCGGTCAGCACCAGCTCCGCCATCCGCCGGCCCGCCCGGAACTCGTCCTCCAGCCCCGCCATCCGCAACTCGGCGAAACGACCACGCCACTTTCGGGCCGTCGTCACAGTCACACCACACGCTGTGGCAGCCGCGGCATTTGACGCGCCATCACCGCAGGCAAGTACAATCCGCGCCCGCTCGGCGAACCGACGCGGCACCGCCCCCGCCGCCCAATACTCCAGCTCGGCGCGCTCCTCCTCGGACAGAACAACCTCAACAGCACGTGGACCGGAACGCGTCATGCAAACAGTCTAGCTAATTTACCGCCTTATTTCAGGCGCAGAACACTAGTGCGTTGGCCGGATGACTTCGCCGGGTCGGG
>Ga0302314_10000293_pt1 | contig 90657 bp, 89 predicted proteins | sample III_Palsa_N2_3_FD_200533 | JGI IMG/M metagenome (GOLD analysis project Ga0302314, IMG submission 200533) | Peat permafrost microbial communities from Stordalen Mire near Abisko, Sweden - III_Palsa_N2_3 | ecosystem: Environmental > Terrestrial > Soil > Palsa > Peat permafrost | place: Sweden...
AGCCGACATGGGCGTCGGCGAACGACGCCTTCCAGATGATTTCGTTGAGCCGTTTGGAGCGATAGACCTCGCGCCAGGTGCGGCCGCCGTCGCTGGTCTTCAGGATCAGGGCGCTGGATTGAGAAATATCGCCATTGGTGGCGGCGAAGACGAAGCCGTTATTCGGGTCGAGGAACTTGACGTCCAAGATCATGCCGGCCCGATCGGACAGGTCGATCAGACTCCAGGATTGGCCGCCGTTCTCTGAGCGGAGCAGCTTGGCGGGGCCGTTGGCGCGGCCGGCGGCGTGGATATAGACGCGCTCGGAAACATCGCCCTCATGGATCGAGCGCGTCTTGAGGATGTCGATTGCGCACACGCCCGGAATGGCCGCATCGCCGATCCTGGCGGGGGCCCAGGTCAGGCCGCCGTCCGTGGTCTCGTAGAGCGGCGTGGCGTCGGTGATATCGCCCAGCCCCGCGCCCAGATTGCCGAGAAACCCGTGCTTGGCGTCGATAAAGCCGAGCGAGCGGATGAACGTGCCCGGCTTGGACCAGGCCAGCCGCCAGGTCTGGCCGCCGTCGTCGGTGCGATAGAGGTTTCCTTTGCCGGTGCCGTAAAATCCGGTCTGGGTGTTCACGAACACCATGTCGTCGCGCTTCTTCGGATAGGCCTCGGTGGTCAGGGTGCGCCATTGCGGCTCGACCGAGGGCGCGCCGGCGGCCCGTTCGACAAGGCCGAAAGCCAGCAGAGAAGTCAGCAGAACCACGGCGGTCTTCATGAGGTCGGACGCTCCTACGCGTGCGGCGGCCGGTCCTGGTCCGGCTCGCCTAAAGGCGCGAAATGGGTGGGCGCCGGCGGCCAGGTTTCAAATGAATTTTCGGAAAGGTTGTTGTTCGCCGACGCTGTTATGTCGCGGCGGCGATCCTGCGCGCCCGCCGCAGCGCCGCCCCCAGGCCGGCGAACCCCGCCAGCATCAACGCCCAGGCCGAGGGCTCGGGGATGCCGGCGTTGTCGCTGCCGATGCCGATGCCTCGGCTGTCGTTGGTCGTGCTGATCTGGATCGAGGTGATGCCCGGCGAGGCGAACGAAAAATAGGGGATGGTCCCCTGGGAGTTCTGGGGACGCCATACTTAATTCACGCCGAAGCCCAGCCTTTCAGGCGAACACCTCCCCAATCCTTGACGCCACGCCGCCTTCCTTGAGGTTTACCAGCTCGACATAGGCCGAGGCGAGGCCGGCTGCGAAGACGACGTGGGTGAACGCGCCCACGATCGGCAGCACCCATAGGCGCATGGACGGCGACGCAAGTTGGCGGACGAAGGTCCCCGGGCCGCCAAATAGCTTGGCCAGCAACACCTCGATCACCAGCAGCGGTACGACCCAGACTAGGAACAGGGCGAAGACTCCCCCGCGATAGCCCCGGGTCAGGCGCCAGCTGCGGCGCAGCGCCTGGATCGGCGACAGGCGCTCGGCCATCATCGCCGGTGTCGCTAAGGCCCAACCCAGCATCAGCAGGACGCCGGGGACGACGAGCAGGATCAGTCCGAAAATCATTCCCACGGCCAGAATGAAGGTCTGGATCGCGATGGGCGAGGCGCGCCTGAACACCAGTCCAAGCGCCGCGCCTGGATCGGCCCCTGCCGGGTCCGCCTGGCCTGTGATCACCACGACGGCGACCCACGCGGTGACCAGGGCGCCGCAGATCATGTCGAACATGCCCATAACCTCGGTCAGCCAAAAGGTCCGAGTGAAGCCGACGCCGTCCGCCGCGGTCCAGGCCGTCATGACCGACTGCAACAGAAACCGGGACCCGGACATGGTCGCACCGATGATGAGCAGCGAGCCGAGGACGAGCACCACGCCGTGCGCCCTGAGCGTCGCCATGGCGCGGTTGATTACGGTTTGAATATCGAACCTGGGCGCGAAGGCGCCTGTTCCCGTCGCCGCCATTCGTGAACCTCCCCGCCCAGGACCACGACCTTAGATTACAGCGATGGCGGCCTCAACCGATGCACAGGCGTCATGGTGGGTGCGACGTCTCGCTGGGAAACTCGCCCACACGCCTCGCCCCCGCTCAACCCCCGTCCAAACCGATCGCCGCGTCGATGGCGGTGCGCAGCTGCAGGTTTGAGACGGGCTTGAACAGGATCGCGCTGGGGTGGTCCTCGCGGATCCTGACCACCGTCGAGGGGTCCTGGGAACCGGTGATGAAGATCACCTTCGAGCCGATCGTCTCATAGATGGCGAGGGCCGCGTCGACGCCGTCCTTGGCGCCGTCCAGGCGCATGTCCATCAGCACCAGCATAGGCTGGTGCAGCCCGGCCAACTCAACGCCCCGGTCGGCGGTCGAGGCCGAGCCGCATACAGTCAGGCCCATCTGCTCGACCTGTTCGGTCAGCCCCATGACGATGAGAAAATCGTCGTCCACGATCAGGACGTGTCGCTTGAGGTCGCTCATGCCGCCGCCTTGATATGTATCTCGGCGCGCGTTCCCTGGTCGGATTGAACGTCCATCGTCGCCTTGAGCTGGTTCACCAGCGCCAAGATGATCTTGCTTCCAAGACCGGCAGCCGAGGCGCCCGGCTGACCAACGGCGCAATCATAGCCTATACCGTCGTCCGATACGACCAGGGCGAAAGTCCCGTCGCTGTTGCGGGACAACAGAACTTCGATATGGCCCTCGCCGCCTGGAAAGGCGTGCTTCAGCGCATTGGTCACAAGCTCGGTGACCAGCATCCCGAGCGGAATCGCGAAATCCAGACCCACGTCCAACTGGTCGGCGCGGACGTCGAGGCTGACGCGCGGCGAGGCGCCGCCGTCCAGGATGTTGCTGGAAAGCTCGCGCAGGAACGGGGCGACATCGAAGGTGCGCAGGTCGGCGGACCCCATCAGCTGATGATGCACCAGGCCCAGGGCGTAGATGCGGCCGCGCAGGCTGGCCATGGCGCTTTTGGCTTCGGGGTCGGAGAGGCGGCCCGCCTGCATCACCAGGATGCTGTCGACCACCTGCAGATTGTTCTTCACCCGGTGATAGACCTCGCGCAGCAACAGGTCGCGTTGCACCAGGGCGGCCGTGCGCTGCACGACCACATCCTCCAGCTCGCGCCGGGTCACGTCCAGAGCGGCCTGGGCCTTGCGCCGTTCGTCGATGTTCTCGATCACCGCGACGGTGATGTCGGGCAGGTCGCTGCCTGGAACCCGGACGATGTTGGCCGAGACCCTGGCCCATACCGGGGTCCCGTCCTGGCGTATGAAGCGTTTCTCGCGGACATAGGCGACGAGTTCGCCGGAGGTGACCCGCGCGAAGGCGGTTTGTCCCTCGGCCCGATCGTCCGGCCAGACCAGCTCCCAGCCGCTCCGGCCCACGACCTCGTGCGGCTCATAGCCCAGCATGGCGGCGAAGGCGAGATTGGCGCGCAGGATGACCCCGGTCTTGGGATCGCTCTGCACCTTGCCCACGGTGGCCGCTTCGAAACTGACCCGGTATTGCGCCTCGCTTCTCGCCATCGCCTGATGGACCAGGGCGTTCGTCGCCATGGACTCGATCAGGCGCGCGTTGGCGGCCAGCAGCTCGGCCGTGCGCGCGTCCACCGTGGCGGAGAGTTCGGCGTTGCGACTGGCCAGCTGAGAGGACAAGGGCGCGCTGGTGATGCTCGGGAGCAGCACCCACGCCGCCACGGCCGCGCCGGCGGTGATGATGGCCGTCGCCAGCTTGATGACCAACTCGATCCCTAAGGCGGGCGATCTAAAGGTGTACGCCGCCGCGAAGTGGCCCAGGGCGGACCCGACGACGAGCGCCGCGAACAGATAGCCCAGCCCGCGCAGACGCGGTCTCAACCTGAAGAACACGATCAGCGCCAAGGCGATGGCCAGCAGCGCCAGCCCGCTCACCACGTCCGCGCCGGCGAGCGGCAAGGCGTCGGGCCGCCCCGACAGGGGGCCCAGGCCGGCGCCCGACCCCGCGGGGTTGAACAGCCACTGCCAAACCGTCATGTAATCACCTTAAGTCGAAGACAGCCTCCAGCCCTGGGCCGCACCCGAATTGTCGAGCTAAATCCAGGCCGTTGGACCGCGCCCCTCGTTGGGCTGCAGATAGAGTTGGCGGACGAGGGTGAGGTTTCGGCGCTCAAGACGAGCCTTTACCCTAGTGGGCCAACCTGGAGTCTCTAAGATGCGCCCAATTAACGGCGCGTGCAACCAGCGCGCGTCATATCGCCGCGGAAGATTTATTGCCGTTTCTTCGCGCGCGGCGCCCGTCCGCGTCCACGCGTCCCTGTGCTTGATGACGCATCTCGCGTCGCCCGACCGTCCTGGGACAGTGCGGTGACGGAGCGCCCTGACCCATCTAGCCTAAACCCCCGCTCCCGCTAGTGTGCTCCTCAACGCAACGGAGGACGATCATGATCCACAAACTGGCGGCGGCGGTGTTCCTGCTGGCGACTGCGCTGGCGTCGGCCGCCTGCGCCCAGGCGCCCGGCGACGCCATGACCGATCCGGCGCTGAAACGAGCCGAAGTGATCGCGTTTATCGGGGTCAAGCCTGGCGACCGGGTGGCCGACATCGTGGCCGGGCGGTTCGTACGCGCCCTCAGCCAGGTGGTCGGACCCACGGGCAAGGTCTATGCGGTCGAGGCGGCCGAGGTGGTCAAAGCGCATCCTCAGGTCCTGGCCGAACTGCGGGCCCTGGCCACCGATCCAGCCTACGCCAATGTGGTGGTCAGCGCGCCGCCCATAAACGCCCCCGCCCTGCCGCCTGGTTTGGATGAGGTGTTCATCCGCCAAAACTATCACGACCTGCACGACAAGTTCATGGGACCGGCCGACGTGGCCGCCTTCAACCGCAACGTCTATGCCGCGCTGAAGCCCGGCGGGGTGTTCGTGGTGCTGGACCATGCAGCCGCGGCGGGCTCGGGCCTGCGCGACACAGATACGCTGCACCGGATCGACGCGGCGGAGGTGAAGGCCGAGGTGACGGCGGCGGGCTTCGTGCTGGTCGCCGAAAGCCCGGTCCTGGCCAACCCCGCCGACGACCACGCCAAGATGGTGTTCGATCCTCAGATCCGCGGGCATACCGACCAGTTCCTGCTGAGGTTCCGCAAGCCGGGCTAGGCGGCCTCTCGACCGATCCCGGCGCATAAGGCGTCGACGATCTGCTGGGGATGCAGCGGCTTGGCGATGAGCGCCGAGCCGACGATGCGGTTGGTCAGATGACGGGCCTTCGCCATGCCGGAAATGAACACGACCGGAAGATCGGGTTGAACGGCGCGCGCGCGGCGGGCGATATCCAGGCCGTTGCCGCCGGCGCCGAGGTTGATATCGGTCACAAGGGCCGTCAGGCGCCGCTGGCTGTTGATCACCTCGAAAGCGTCGCCAACGCACTTGGCCTCAACGACCTTGAATCCAAAGTCGCGCAGGTATGCACAGATTTCCAGGCCTGAAATGAAATCATCGTCGACAAATAGAACGGGAGCAACGGGCATTCTCGATTCCTCTCTGCGTCAATACAACCCATGAGAGGGTATTTGTTTCCATGTTCTCCAGTAATTATTTCACAGCAAAAATATGGACTGGAATATCTGTCAACACTATTTGAACACCATTTGATATTTGTGGGCTTAATTATGAATGTGTTGCGACACTTAGCTCGATCCCGGCCTCATCGCCCACCCACCGCCAACGCGATCGCCGCCATCGCGAATCCCGTAAGGTCGATCGCGTAGAGCGCCAGGATCGTCGGGCCGAAGCCCTCGACGCCGCGATTGATCACAAGGCTGGCCATGCGTCCGCCGATCAAGCCGCCGAAGGTCACCAAGAGTACGATCAGGGCTGCCTGGCGCGGCGCGGCGCCAGCCAGGGCGGCCGCGCAGAGCAGGCTGATGGCCAAAAAGACGCCGGCGTACTGGGCGCGGACCTCATTCAGGCCGCCGGCGTTGGCGACAGCCAAACCCACCCGCCCCGCGAACCGCGCGGGCGCCACGCCAGCGGTCCAGGCTGTGGCCACGCCAAACACGGCGGCCAGCGCCAAAACCACGGTTGCAAAGCCGCCGCCCATGTCGATGCTCCTTTGGTTTCGGCCCCGTCGGGACCTAGTACATAATTTTATTATGTGAGATATTTTGATTATGTCAATGGCCGAATCGGCTAGCTGGAGCGACGTCAAACGATGACAACGTCGCGGCGCGCGCTGAACATCGAGGCGACCCGCGCCGCGCTGCTGACGGCGGCGCGGCGCCAGTTCGGAACGCACGGCTATGCCGGCGCCGAGCTGGCGGCCATCGCCGGCGACGCCGGAGTGACGACCGGCGCCATCTACCACCACTTCGCCGGCAAGAAGGGCCTGTTCCAGGCGGTGGCCGAGCAGATGGAAGGCGAGGTGCTGATCGGCGCCGCCGCGGCCCAGGATACAGACCCCCTGGCGCGGCTGCGGCAAGGGTTCGAGGCGCTGATCGAGGTCTGCGCCGAGGCGGACGTCCAGCGGATCATCTTCGTCGAGGCGCCCCAGGTGCTGGGCCCCGAGGCCTGGCGCGAGATCGAACTGCGCTACGCCCTGGGGGCGGTCCGCGCCGTGTTGGCCGCGCTCAGCGCCGAACAGGCCATTCGCCCCTACCCCGTCGATCTTTTGGCCCGGGTGCTTTTGGCGTTGCTGCGCGAAGCCTCCGCCGAGGTCGCCCGCACGCGCGGCGATATCGCCGCGCGTGCGGCGGTGGAGGCGTTGGTGACGTCGGTGTTCGACGGTTTGTTCGGTCCCGCCGGGCGCGCGGCGCCGGGTTGACGTCGAGCGGCGGATATGTTCTTGTTTTGTTCATGACCGACACGCCCGCATCGCTCAAGAAAACCCCGACCGAGCGTTCGATGGAGCGACAGAGCGACCGCACCCAGAGCGAGACAACGCTGGAATGGGAACTGCGGATACTGGACGAACTGACCGAGATGGGCCTGGACATGGCGCGAGCACTGGAGCGGCGGGTCCAGGCTCAAGCGGCCGCGGGCCAACCCCTGAGCGCGCCGGGCGGCGGGGATGTGGGTCTGGCGTTCGAGCGCATCGCCCGCGAAATCTGCCAGACCGTGGCGCTGAGCGTGAAGCTTGAGCAGAGCGCGCGTTCCAGGGCCGCGCCGCCCGCCCGGCGACCGGCGGCAGCCTCGGCGCCCGCTCCCTCGCCCCCCGCCCTCTTGGCTCCCACGCCAGGGACCAAGACGACGTTGCACTGACAAGGACAGGCGCGCTGCGCAAACACTGTCGCTATCAACGGGGCTAAACCCGCGGCCAGGATAAATGGGGCCGTCGCCCGGGGCCTGGGGCGTCGCGCGCGGGCGTCTCGGCCCCATATTGGGATGTGACGGTCTTTGCACATGCCAGGGAGACGCGCGTCATGTCCATTCAAGTCCTCGCCCAACCCGATCCTGCCGCTGAGACGGCCGGCCCGTTCGTCGCCGCCGGCATCACGTTCGAAGAGCCCGGCGCGGAGAAGCCGTTCACCTACGCCTACGAACCGCCGGCGGGGGTTCCGCGAAATCGCGGCGCGACGCGGGGCGAGACGGTGCGCATCCACGACGCGCGGCCCATCGCCGACACGCTGTCGCTGGATGTCGAGGGCGTCGCGGTCGTGCGCCGGCCCACCGCCGTGCGCGATTTCTGGGACGAGGCCCAGACCCTGGCGCTGGGCCATCCGGAGACGGCGCAGCTGGTCAAGGACGTCACCGGCGCTTCGCGGGTGGTGGTGTTCGACCACACGCTGCGCCGCCGCGCGGACGGAACGGCCGACCGCACGCCAGGCGCCCCGCGCCAGCCCGCGACCCGCGCCCACGTGGACCAGACGATCGCTTCCGGCCCGCAGCGCGTGCGCGATGTCATGGGCGACCAGGCCGAAGCCCTCCTGGCCGGGCGCGCGGCGATCATCAATGTCTGGCGCCCGATCGCTCATGCCGCGCGGGACTGGCCCCTGGCCGTGGCCGACGCGCGCAGCATCAAGCCGCGGGACCTGGTCGCCTCGGACCTGATCTTCCGCCATCGGCGTGGCGAGATCTATCTGCTGGCCCATGATCCGGCCCAGCGCTGGCTCTACATCCCGGACCTGCAGGTGGACGAGGCGATCCTGATCAAATGCTGGGATTCCGATCCGTCGGTGGCCCGCTTCGCTCCCCACACCGCCTTCGAGGATCCGACCACGCCGCCAGGGACGCCGCCCCGCGAAAGCATCGAATTCCGCACGATCGCCTTTTTTGACTGAGCGGAGACACAGCCGCTTCGTCGATGTCCTGCCCGCGGCGGCGGGTTAAATCTCGGACGAATAGATTTCTGCGAGCTGGGCGGTGATCTCGGCGACGCGGCGTCTGAGGGCGACCGGCTGCAGGACCTCAGCCTGCGCGCCCAGCCGCAGCACGTCGCCGGCGGCGTGCTCGATTGACTCGATGGGAATGGTGATCGAGCTCCAACCCGCATCGTCGGGACCGCTTAGTGTACGCGCCGCCATCTGCTCGGCCGCCGGACCCAGCAGCACCACACGCTTGAGGCCCAGGGGCGAGAGCCGCAAGGTCGCCTCGCCCTGGTGAAGGCGGGCTTCAAAATCCTGGACCCAGGCTGACCAATAGGCCCCCAGGTCGAAATCCGTCGGCCGCTCGAAGGTCTCCTCCAGCGGCTCGAGGGCCGCGATCGACGAGATTCGATAGGTGCGCGGCCGGTTCGCGGCCTTGTTGGCGACCTTGCCCGCGCTTTTGCCCGCCACCTGAGCGACCGTGTACCAGACCCCGGCCTTGAGGGCCAAGCCCAGCGGCTCCAGCTCCCGCTCCACGGCGCCGGCCCAGCTATCGTAACGGATACGGATCCGGCGGGCGTTCCACACCGCCGCCGCCAGCGCGGGCAGCACTTCGGTGCTGTCGGCGCTGCGATACCAGCCGACGGGGTCCAGATGGAAGCGGCTGGCGATCCGGACGGCTCCGTCACGCCCCTGGACCGAAAGCGCGGCCAACAGCTTGAGCTGACCGCCCGCCATCGCGTCACCCAGACCAAGATCGGCCGCGGGGCCGGGCAGGCCGGACAGAAACAGCGCCTCGGCCTCGGCGGCGCTGAGACCGGTCAGCTTGGTGCGATAGCCCTCCAGCAACTGGAAACCGCCGGTGCGTCCGCGATCGGCATAGACCGGAACGCCGGCGGCGCTGAGCTGGTCGATGTCGCGATAGACCGTCCGGATCGAGGTTTCGAACTCGTCCGCCAGGGCCTGGGCGGTCATCCGTCCCCGGGTCTGGAGCAAAAGCAGGATCGAAAGCAGGCGGCTGGCTCGCATTTTTCGACCCTAGCAGAAAAACATGACAGCCTATGACAGGTATTGAATCGCATAGTGGACGGCATCGAAATCAAGGAGGCCGCCATGAGCCAGAACCAACCCCTGCAGACACGCCGCGACGCCATCTTCGTCGCCCTGGCCGCCGCGGGCGGAGCCGCGGCTGTGGCCGCCGGCGCGCACGCCGCCGCCTCGAGCGGAGGGTCCGGCGCGGCGTCGTCCACCGGACACGAGCACGACTGGGATTGGCTGGTCGGCCGCTGGAGCGTCCACCACCGCCGGCTGAAGGCGCGCCTGGCGGGCAGCACCGAGTGGGAGGAATTCAACGGGCGCAGCGAACTCTGGTCCACCCTCGGCGGCCTTGGCAACTTGGACGATAACGTCATCGAATTGCCCGGCGGGACCTATCGGGCCATGACCATGCGCGCCTTCGATCCCGAGGCGGGCCTATGGTCGATCTGGTGGCTCGACGGGCGAAACCCCACCCAGATGGACCCGCCCGTGCGCGGCGTCTTCAAGGACGGCGTCGGGACCTTTGGCGGCGACGACACCCTGCGCGGCCGCCCCATCAAGGTGCGGTTTCAGTGGTCCGACATCACCCCCACGTCGGCCCGCTGGGCGCAGGCCTTCTCGCCGGACGCCGGCGCGACCTGGGAGACCAACTGGGTCATGGATTTCACACGCATCGCTGCGCCGGCCTGACGGCCGGCGGCGCTGGTGGGCGCGCTCTGGTGGTCAATCAGACGGCGGAAGCGAGCGCCCGTCTTGAACGCATCGCGGCGCCCAGACCGCCGAAGCCGACCAGCATCATGGCCCAGGTCGCCGGTTCCGGAACCCCCGGGACGCCCGTGACGCTGACCTGTTCAAGACCCCAGCCTTCGTCGCCCAGGCCCTGGAAACCCGCGTGGTCGGGGCCGCCGAGGCTGGTGTAGTTGAAGGTCAGGCTGTTGGACCCTTTCAGCAGCGTCAGGGGTTCGTCGACCACGACCTGGCCGCCAGCCCAGGTGACATTGGTTCCGTTGCCGGAAATATTGTCGGCCGTGCCGCCATTGGGATTGCTGTAGAGGTCGTCAGCGCCGCCACCGCCCAGATTGAACGTGCCGACCAGGATCGGCGTCCCGTTCAGGCTCAACGTGAAGTCGTCTTCGTAATAGTTCTGCCCATCGAGGCTGGCGTAGCCGTCGATGATGAACGACGCATTGCCCGCACCCGCCGAAGCGCCGAAGGTCGCCGTGATCGAGCTATCGGTGGCCATGTCCGGCGTGGGGCCGGCCAAGCTGTACAAAGTCGCGGCTTGCGCGCTGATCGCGGCCAAGCTGACGATCGAACCAATCGCGCCCGCCAGAAGCGTTTTCATTTTCATCACAGCACCCGTCCCAAACTGTTGCGATCGGGCTGGCCAATGTGTGCCAAACCGGCGATCTTCCCGTGTCCTGACACAGCGCATGCAATATTCATGACGGTCTCGATGGTGGACGGTCCACCGCCATTGCGAAAACCTAGAGCCGTCACCGCGTAGCGATGCCTAGCGGACAAGCATTCGACGATCCTTTCTACCGGTCTCGGTCGCACGGTCTGGCGTTCCCGCGCCAGGTTGGCGCATCCAAGACATCGGCTCACCGCTGGCGCGCCGGGGCGGAGGGCCCAGTCCATGACCCGAACCATGGCCATCCAGAGCGAGACGCCGGCCGCGGAGGCGATCGTACCCATTACCGGCCGCCTTCTGAGCTTGCCCGAAGGTCCCATCTTCCATCTGCAGCGAGCGAACCAGGCGGACTATGAGATCGGCGCCTTTCGCCAGTGGGCCGGCTATAAGACCCTGGGCTCGGACACAGCGACCAACGACTTGGTGCTGTTCCAGCACGTCCTGAGCTTCGCGACGTCCGAGCAGGCCGGCCGGACGGGCGTCCACGGCCATTTCGCGCATGTGCACATCGTCATCCCGACCTCCGGTCGCGGCGTATTCTCCTATGACGGCGTGGTGACCGAGGCCGCGCCGGGCAGCGTGATCGTCCAGCACGGCGGCACCATCCACGATCAGTTCGAATACAGCTACGCCGCGGCCTCGGAAGCGGACAATCGCAAGACCCCCCTGAGCATTGACCCGACCCCGCCCGACGCTGAGCCGCGATCCTTCGGATTCCTCGAATTCTTCGTGCCAAAGACAGTCGCCGATGTGGAGATCATCCCCCCGGATGCCGTGACGCAGGCCGATCAGCGCACCGCCTGGGATCATCCCTATCATGCGGCCGGCGGGCGCTATTCGATCCAGCCCGCCGACGCGCCCGGCGCAGCCTATCGGCCCGTGGCGACGCGGCCGGACCTGGAGGCCCGCGACGCCGACACCTGGGCGCCGACCGGCGGCCTGGTCGCGACCTGGATCCTTCGCCCCGCCACGGCGGCCTCGAAAGACCGCGCCGTCAGCCTGGGGGTCCCCGGAGAGAAGGGTGGGATCAACGTGCTTTACATGCTGGCCGGATCGGCCCGGTTCGTGTGCGGCGACGGCGAGACGTTCACCCTGGACGCCGGCGACTGTCTGACCTGCCGCCAGGGCCTGGTCGGCTATCCGTTTGATTGTTCGCCGGACATGCGCCTGATCCGCTTCTTCGTCGCCGCCAGGGCCGAGACCTTGAGGGAGCGGACGCCGGCGGAAATCGAACGGCTTGAAGCCTTGGGCCCCCGCATCATCACCCGCCGCGAGGTGCGGCCCGCGGGCGACAAGCGCCCGGTCAACTTCCTGCGGGAAGGTGATAGGCTCCCTGAGCGGGGCGCCTGACAGCGTGGTCGCTGATCGGGCGGCTCCCTTGGGGCGATCAGGGTGACAGCTTTGGACGTCGCGGACCCGGTGGTTGGCGCAGCGCCGGCCTATCTGCCCCTTCGGCAAGTGGCCTCGGTCGGCGTCGGCAACGCCTTGGAATTCTATGATTTCCTGACATTTTCCTTCTTCGCCATCCAGATCGGCCATTGCTTCTTTCCCGCCGCGCGGACCAGCCACGGTCTTTTGTTCACCCTGGCGACCTTCGGCGCCGGCTTCGTCACCCGGCCGCTGGGAGGGTTCGTCATCGGCCGCTTCGCCGACCGCTCCGGCCGCAAGCCGGCGATGATGTTGTCCTTCGCCCTGATGGGGGCTGCCATCACCGGCCTGGCGCTGACGCCTTCCTACACCACGATCGGCGCGGCCGCGCCGGCGCTGCTGCTGGTCTTTCGCCTGCTGCAGGGCTTCGCCCTGGGCGGGGAAGTAGGCCCCTCCACCGCGTTCCTGATCGAGGCGGCGCCGCCGCGCCGGCGCGGCCTTTATGTCGGCCTGCAGTATGGCACGCAGGACATCGCCGTGCTGGCGGCGGGACTGGTCGGTTATGTCCTGTCCAGCTGGCTGTCCGCCGCGGCCCTCGATGCCTGGGGCTGGAGGATCGCCTTCCTGCTCGGCGCGGCCGTCGTGCCGGTAGGGCTGATCATTCGGCGCAGCCTGCCCGAAACCCTGGACCGGCCGGACGAGGGCGTCGAACCGGCGTCGGCCCCCACGGCGCCCCTGCGGATCGTCGTCCTGGGTTTGATGATGCTGGCCGCGACGGGAGTCTCGATCTACGTCATCGAGTACATCGCCACCTATGCCCAAGACAGCCTGCACATGGCGACCAACCTGGCCTTCGGCGCCACGGTGACGACGGGCCTGGTCAGCCTGGTCTGCGACGTCAGCGGCGGGGCGCTGAGCGACCTGTTGGGGCGCAAGCCCGTTATGCTGACGGCGGTGGCTCTGCTGCTGGTGCTGACCCTGCCCGCATACGCGATCATGATACGCTGGCCGAACCCCCTGGTCGTCTATGGCGCGGTGGCGCTGCTCAGCGCGCTTTTGGGATTCTGCGCGGGGCCGACCTTGATCGCCATTACAGAATCCCTGCCCAAGACCAGCCGTTCCGGGGCGCTTGGAACCCTCTACGCCGTCTCCTTGGCCGTGTTCGGGGGCAGCACCCAGTTCATGATCAAGTGGCTGACCGACGTCACCGGCAGCGCCCTCGCGCCCGCCTGGTACATGGGCGCCGCCCTGGCCGTCGGCGGCGTCGCCATGCTGCTGATACGCGAGACCGCGCCGGCGGCTCTGGAGACCTTGTAGTCAGAATTTCGCTATATCGCCTTTTTCGAGTGGGAGGCTTTGGAATCCGCGAAATTGGCGCTAGCTAGATCGATCTGTCGCAACATCCGGCCAACGACGCTCGGGGCGAAGCATCGTATGACGACTGGAGCGTGGTGATCCGACTATGAGACATGGTTCAACCGCCGCGGGCGGATTTTGCGCGCTCGCCCTGGCCTGGGTCGCGTTGGTCGTCGGTTCGGGCGCGTGCGCGGCGTCCCCGGACGTGGCGCAAACTCCGCTTCAGGCCGAAGCCGTCCATTTCTGGCGGGCGGCGGCCGAGGCGGACGTCGATGCGGCATACGCTCTGATCCGCGACAACCATCCCGGCATGGTCCCCGAACTTGGCGACCTGGCCTTTCGCCAGTCGGTCGCCGCCGCCTATGCGAGGGCGCGGGCCCAGGCGCCGGCGGTGGCCAGCTACGAAGGCTACGCCGCCACCCTGGCGGCCTTCGCTGACGCCCTGGGCGATAAGCATATCTGGTCGCGGCCAAACTTCGTCACCGGCCGCCCGGCATGGGCCGGAATCCTGATGAGCAAGCGAGGCGACCACTGGATCGTCGCCGACGAGGAGGCCAGCCCGCCGGCCGAGAGCGTCCTGGGCGGCGAACTGATCAGCTGCGATGGCCGCTCGCCCGAGGATTTGGCCCGCGCGACCTTGGGAACCTATCGTGTCGACTGGAGCGTCGGGGCCCAGCAGGTGCAGGCCGCGCCTTGGTTGTTGGTTGATGAGCACAATCCGTTCACACCGCGCCCAACCGCCTGCGTGTTTGACAGAGGCGGCCGGCGTGCGCCGGTCACCCTGTCCTGGCGCGGGGTGCGACGCGAGGCGCTGACACCGCGGATCGCCGCCGCGGTCGGCGCCGGCGCGGCCGGCTTCGGCATCCGCGCCGTCGGCGACGGCTACTGGATCAGCCTGCAGAGCCTGCTTGACCCGGCGGCGCCGGTGGTGGCCGAGGTCGCCGCCAAGGCCGCCGACCTGCGCCAGGCGCGCTTCGTGGTGCTCGATCTGCGCGGCAATAGCGGTGGCAGCTCGCTGTTTGGAGATCAGATCGCGACGGCGCTGCTGGGTCCTGATTATGTGAAAAGCGTGATCGGATCGTCCGACGACGGCGATTGCGACGATGTCTGGCGCGTTTCCGACGGCAATCTCCGCCAGCTGCAATACTATCTCGACGTGATGGGTCCGACTCACGGCCCGGAGTTCACCAAGATCTTCAGCAAGGTGATGGCCGACGCCAAGGCCGCGCGGGCTCAAGGTCGTTCATTCTCGGGGTCGATCACCTGCGCGAATAAGACCAGCGCGCCGGCTGCGGCGCGGCCCGCTTCGCAGCTCAAGGGCAAGCTCATCCTGATCACTGACAACCTGTGCTTCAGCTCGTGCCTGGTCGTCACCGACCATTTCCGCCAGCTGGGCGCGCTTCACGTTGGTCAGACGACCGATTCCAATACGCATTACAGTGAGGTTCGAGAAGAATCGCTGCCCTCGGGCCTGTCGAAGTTCTCCACACTCCAGGCGGTATCGGTGTCCAATCCTCTTAGATACGGCCCGTTCGTTCCAGCGCTCGCCTATCAGGGCGACATAGCCGACACGCCGGCGCTTGAGCGGTGGGTGCGCGACCAGTTGAATTCACCCTGAGTTACGCCGGGCGCTGATCACGCCGGCTGGGCCGCCATACGCGCGAACCGGGCGTCCCGAGCGAACATCATGGCCCAGGCCGGGACCGCGCGGGTTCCTCGCATTTCGCGGCCATTGCGTCTAGAGAGGCGCCCCATGGCCGACGACCCCATCCAGATCATCGCCCGCGGCCCGCGCGCCGAAGCCGAAGCCGCGGCGGCGGCGATCGACGCCGATCCTGCGCTGGAAGCCGCCACCTATTCGATCCTGGAAGAGGATGAGGACCGGGGCGTCTGGCGCATCGACGCCTTTCCGACCACGGACGAGGAGATCGCGGCGCTGCGCCTGGTCCTGGCCGGGTTCGCCGCCCTGCGCGTGACCAGCGAGACCCTGGCCGACGCCGACTGGCTGGCCATGGCGCTGTCGGGCCTGCCGCCGGTGCGGGCCGGACGGTTCTTCGTCTATGGCCTGCATGACCGGGGCCGCACGCCGGTCAATACCGTCAATCTGCGGATCGAGGCCGGCGCGGCGTTCGGCACCGGCCACCACGGCACGACCGTCGGCTGCCTGCTGGCCTATGACCGGCTGCTCAAGGCGCGCAGGTTTCCTCGCGTGCTGGACGTGGGCGCCGGCACCGGCGTTTTGGCCATCGCCGCCGCGCGCACGGGCAGCGACATCACCGTCGGCACCGATATCGACCGGGTCTCGGTGCGGATCTCGCGCGAGAACGCCCGCGTCAACCGGACCCACGCGCGGTTCGTCCATGCCTCGGGCCTGGGCCACAGACTGGTGCGCGCCGGGGCGCCCTACGACCTGGTGTTCGCGAACATTCTGGCGCGCCCGCTGGTCTCGCTGTCGCGGGACATCCGGGGCGCCCTGAAGCCGGGCGGCCTGACCATCCTTTCCGGGCTGCTGCGCACCCAGGAGCGTTTCGTGAAGGCCGCGTATCTGGCGCGCGGGTTTCGCCTCGAACGGCGCCTGCACCGCGACGCCTGGGCGACGCTGGTGCTCAGGAAGGCTTGAGCCGAGGAACGTCGCCTCGTCCCGGGTGTTCACTGCACACGGCTCACCGAGCCGAAGCGCGAGGAACGTCTCCATGAGCAATCCAGATTTTGAAGTCCGACCGGTGGACCGGCCGATCGTCGTCGTCCGTCGTAGCAGCAATGGCTGGCTGATCGGCGGCGTGGTGGCCATCGTCGCCCTCGTGGCCGCGGCGGTCGTCGTGATGAACCGCAACGACACCGGCCAGCAGGCTTCGAGCGCCTATCAGCAGGGCGCCGCCACGGCCACGGCCAACGATGCGACCCAGACCGCTCAAGCGGCGGCCGCCCAGGCCACAGGCGCGGCCAACGCCGCCAACGCCTCGGCCAATGACGCACAAACCCAGGCCGCGATCCGCGCTCAGCAGAACGCGGACAACCGCACGGTCCAACAGCAGTCCGCCCCGGCTGCGACCGCCGACTCCAGCGCCAGCGCGAACCCCCAATAGCGGAGACGCTCTGACGCCCGCTCTTTTGCGCAAATCGGGCCCGCAAATCGAGGATGGGCGGATATATTATGGCCCCAGGCTTTGGTTTTGGTCCGCGGACCGCTAGATTTGGCTCATGCGCCAGACCTTTGACGAATCCACCGATCCCTCCTTCGGCCCCAAGCATGTCCCGCTGATCCGCCAAGCCATGGCGGCTCAGGGGTTGGACGGGTTTTTGGTGCCGCACGAGGATGAGCATCAGAACGAATACCTGCCCGCGGCCAATGACCGGCTGGCCTGGGCCACCGGCTTCACCGGCTCGGCCGGCGCCGCGGTGATCCTCAAGGACAAGGCGGCGGTGTTCGTCGACGGTCGCTATGCGCTGCAGGTGCGCGACCAGGTCGACGGCGGCCTGTTCGAGGTGCGCGACCTGATCGAAGATGGCGTGCCGGGCTATCTCGAACAAAGCCTTCGCGCCGGCCAGACCCTGGGCTACGACCCGCGGCTGCACAGCCCCGAAGCGCTGGAACGCCTGCGCGCCGCCGCCGCCAAGGCCGGCGCGGCCCTGAAAGCCGTCGCGGCCAACCCACTGGACCAGGCCTGGGGCGTCGCCCGCCCGGCCCAGCCGACCGCATCGGTCGTTCCCCAGCCGCTCGACTATGCCGGTGAGGCGTCCAGCGCCAAACGCGCGCGGATTGGCGCTGATTTGGCGGCCGCCGGCGCGTCCGCGGCGGTGCTGACCGCGCCCGCCTCGATCGCCTGGCTGTTCAATGTTCGCGGCGGCGACGTGATCCGCTCGCCCCTGCCCCTGGCCCAGGCGATCCTGAACAAGGACGGCTCGGCCCGGCTGTTCCTGGATCCGGCCAAGGTCTCGCCCGACCTGGTGGCTTGGCTGGGCAATGAGGTCAGCCTGGAGACGCCGGACGACCTGCCCGCCGCTCTGGCGGCGTTGAAGGGCCAACCGGTGCTGATCGACCCGGCGCAATCCTCGGCCTGGTATTTCGAGGCGCTGCAAACCGCCGGCGCCCAGATCGTGCGCGGCGCCGACCCCACCGCCCTGCCCCGCGCCTGCAAGAACCCCGTCGAGATCGAGGGGACCCGCCGCGCCCACATCCGCGACGGCGCGGCGCTGACCCGCTTCCTGCACTGGGTGGCGACCGAGGCGCAGACCTCCCTGCCCGACGAGGTCGAGGTGGTGCGGCGCCTGGAGGACTTCCGCGAAGCCACCGGGGCGCTCAAGGACCTGTCTTTCGACACCATAGCCGGCGCGGAATCCAACGGCGCGGTGGTGCATTATCGGCCGACACTGAGGCTCAACAAGCGCACGGTTTCCGGCTCGTTGCTGCTGGTGGATTCCGGCGCCCAGTACCTGGACGGCACCACCGACGTGACCCGCACGGTCGCCATTGGCGAGCCTTCGGCGGAGATGCGCAACCGGTTCACCTTGGTCCTGAAGGGCCATCTGGCCCTGGCGCGGGTGCGGTTCCCGGCCGGCACCACCGGCTCGGCGCTGGACATATTGGCGCGCGCGGCCCTCTGGTCGGCGGGCCTGGACTACGACCACGGCACCGGCCATGGCGTCGGCAGCTATCTGGGCGTCCACGAAGGCCCCCATCGCATCGCCAAACAGCCCAACAGCGTCGCCCTGCGCCCCGGCATGATCGTCTCCAACGAGCCCGGCTACTACAAGACCGGCGCCTTTGGCATCCGCATCGAGAACCTGCAGTTCGTCACCGAACCCGCCGAGATTCCCGGCGGCGAGCGCCCGATGCTGGGGTTCGAGACCCTGACCCTCGCGCCAATCGATCGGCGGCTGGTGGAGGTGGAAATTCTTACCGCCGAGGAACGGGACCAGTTGAACGCGTATCATGCCCGCGTGCTGGCGGTGGTCGGGCCGCTTGTGGAGGCGGATGTGCGGGGGTGGCTGGAAGGGGCTTGCGCGGCGGTTTAATTAGCCTGCTGCGCCGGCGACGAACCGCAGAGCCGCCCAGCGCAGCCCAGCGCAGCCCGCGAAAGACGGCCCAGCCGAAGGCGTAAGTAATCGCCAAGTAGACCATCGCACGCCCCCCGTAGAACTCGGCGAGACCCCAATCCCACGTCCCCTTAAGATGCGACTCTGGTAGGCCAACGTCAGCGCACTTCGGGAGCCGAGGGGCGGATTTTGGGGGCGGCTTTGAGTCTGACGCCGTACAGTCAATCGAGTGACTCCTCCCCTGGGCATCCGTGAATACGGCGACGTCAGACGACCTGGCTCGCCGTTGTTCAGGGCCGGAGTCGCCTTCCCACGTTATGCGAATATGGCGCCGCAAAGCATAACCTTGCTCGTAGGCGCTGGCGCCAATCAGGACTATCGACGCAACCAGATAGGCGCGCCCAGTCAGGGCGGCCGCTCGTCGCAATCGTTCATGCCAGTCCGCCATGACGGCTCTATTGACTATTCCCGGCTCAGTTCGCCTAGCCAGCCGAGGGCCGGCTCGGGGTTGAGCGCTTCAAGTTCGTACGGGTTCAGGCTCCAAAGGCCGGCAAGCTCGATCACGTCGTCCTCGTCTGGGAACGCCTTCGGCGTCACGCCGTCGCCATCACCCTCGCCCGCATCTGCCGCTTCTTCTTCTTCGCCCTCCATCAGCGCTTCTTGCTGCTCGGAAAGATAGTCGCCAGCGTCGGCGGGGTTCCTGAGCCCAGGGTCGATCAGGCCGAGTGATTTCTCTTCGGGGGTCTGAGCGCCTTCGTTGGCGAGCACCTCGCCATCGCTACCCACATAGGAGAAGACCCTGATGGTCTTCCCGTTCCGCGCCCAAGCCCAGGCGGTGAAGTCCACCACCCGATAGCTGCCGAAGAACTGAACCTCTTCGAAGCGGCGGTTTAATTCGTCAAAGAGCGTTCGGAACCGTTTCCCAAAGGGGAGATTCCCGCCGTTTCGATCGCCATCGGCCGGATAGGGCAGCCCTTCTCCAACGACAAAGGTCCATCCCTCCAGCGGCGGGCTTATGAACACCGTGATCGGGCGTTCCGGGGAAGACTGGTAGGCGGCGTCGATGCCGTAGCTCCAGTTTGATGGCCTGAGACCCGTCAGGCCCAACGCTTCCGCAACGGACTGGACATCGACCGTCTTGATCACGAACCAATTGACTTTGGAGCCGAACGGCAGCGGCAGGTCCGGCCTCAGCGATGGCGGCGGCGGCGCGGATCCACTTGGCCTGTCGGCTCGACGGCTCCACCACACTCGCCCCAAAAACCTCGCCATTTGTTCCCCGCTTTACCCCTCAGTCGCTCCCTGGAACAAAATAGGAACATACTTAACCAAACGTCAAGCTGAGTCCGGCGCCGGGTAGTGTCTCGGTTCGTCAAAAGGATCAGAGTGATATTCTTGACGCAACCGCCCGATCACTCGGCTAGGGAGCGTCAAATCCCTCGCGCAGAATTGACTCTGCCCCCCCTTTTTCTGGGCCGACCCAGTCCTGCCCGGCCGCAAGGCAGCGGGCCTATTCTGCCGCGGCGCGTGCGACAGCGTCCGCGCCAGCCGGGAGCCGCATGGGGCAGGCGGGGTCGGTGGCGGCGCGCCATACGGCCTCGGCGACATCGCGCGAGTAGGTAACGGCTCCGCCGGCCCCGAAGCGGGCGAACATCTGCGCCGCCAGCGCCTGGTAGGCATCGGGGATATTCAGGCCCATGCGGCCGCGCGCGTTCTCGCCGAACGGCGTTTCGGGCGCCCGGCCCGGGATGACGATGCGCACGCGCACGCCGAACGGCTCCAGTTCCAGCGCCACCGACTCGGTGAAGGCGTTCACTGCGGCTTTGCTGGCCGTATAGATCGACATCAGGGGCAGCGGCTGGAAAGTCACGCCGGAAGTCACGTTAACGATCACGCCCGAGCCCTGCTCGCGAAATTGCGGCAGCACGGCCTGGGTCATCGCGATCGTGCCCAGGGTGTTCGTCTCCAGCAGCTCGCGGATCTTGTCCATCGAGACGCCTTCCAGCGGGCCGACCATGCCGACACCGGCATTGTTGACCAGGACGTCGAAGGGACCGGCGGCCTCAAGCGCACGCGCGATGCTGCCCGCGTCGGTGACATCGAGCGACAGAATCCGCAGGCGGTCCGATGGAGGCAGCAGATCCTCGCGCGGGGTGCGCATCGTGGCGATGACGGTCCAGCCGCGGCCCAGAAAGTAGCGCGCTGTGTCGAGGCCGAAGCCAGAGGAGCATCCGGTGATCAGGACGGTGTTCATGCGCGTTCCTATCGAGTGCAGGTGGAGCAGGCGGCTTTCAGCGCCAGCTTACGCGCTGCCGCGAGCCCGCACCACGGGTGAGCAGCAGCGCGTCGTGTGGAAGACACTTCCCTACCCCACCAACGCCAACCACTCCTCCTCGCTCATCACCTGCACCCCCAGCTCCGCCGCCGTCTTCAGCTTGGACCCCGCCCCCGGTCCCGCCACCACGATGTCGGTCTTTTTCGACACCGAAGACGACACCTTGGCCCCTAACGCTTCGGCCTGGGCCTTGGCTTCGTCGCGGGTCAGTTTTTCCAGGGCGCCGGTGAAGACCACGGTCTTGCCGGCCACGGCCGTGTCGGTCTTGGGCTTTTCCGCGTCCAGGATGTCCAGCTGGGCGGCCAGGTTCTGGACGATGCGGCGGTTGTGGTCTTCGGCGAAATAGGCGGCGGCGGCTTCGATCACCGCCGTCCCGACCTGGTCCAGGGCGTCCAGTTCGGCCATCGCCTCGGGATCGCGCTCGGCGACCTTGTCCATGGCCGCTAAAAACGCCTCGGCGCTCCCATAGCCGCGCGCCAGGACGATAGCGGTCGTCTCGCCGATATGGCGGATGCCCAGGCCATAGATGAACCGGTCCAGGCCGATGCGCCGGCGCGCCTCGATGGCGGCGAACAGGTTCTTGATGCTGGTTTCGCCGGCCCGCTCGCGATCCTTCAGCTTCTTGAGGGACTCCCGGTCGCGCGCCTCCAGCGTGAAGATGTCGGCCGGCTCCTTGATCAGCCCTTCGTCGAAAAACCCCTGCAACTGCTTGTGGCCCAGGCCCTCGATGTCGAAGGCGCGGCGCGAGACGAAGTGGATCAGGTGTTCGACGCGCTGGAACGGACAGGCGAATTCGCCGGTGCAGCGGCGCACCACCGTCTCGGCCCCGCCGCTGGTGGTCTCGCGGGCCAGGGGCGTCGCCAGGGGGCACGGGCAATGGGTGGGAAATTCGAAGGGCTGGGCGTCGGCGGGGCGTTCCTCCAGCACCGGGCCGATGATCTGCGGGATCACATCGCCGGCGCGTTGGACGATCACCGTGTCGCCGATCCGCACGTCCTTGCGGGCGATCTCGTCGGCATTGTGCAAGGTGGCGTTCTCGACCACCACGCCGCCAACGGTGACCGGCTTCAGCCGCGCGACCGGGGTCACCGCGCCGGTGCGGCCGACCTGGATGTCGATCGCTTCGAGGATGGTGCGCGCTTGCTGGGCCGGGAACTTGCGCGCGATCGCCCAGCGCGGCGAGCGGGAGACGAAGCCCAGCCGCCCCTGCCAGTCCAGCCGGTCGACCTTGTAGACCACCCCGTCGATGTCGAAGCTCAGCTTCGGCCGTTCGATCTCCATCGCCGCATAGGCCGCGAGCAGGCCCTGGGCGTTCTCCACGGTTTGCGTCTGCGTGGTCGTAGAGAACCCCCAGGCCTTCAGCTTGGCCAGCGCCTCGGTCTGGGTGGCGGCGAAGGGCGCGCTGAGCTCGCCCCAGGCATAGGCGAAGAAGCGCAGGGGCCGCGCGGCGGTGATCTGGGTGTCCAGCTGGCGCAGCGATCCGGAGGCGGCGTTGCGCGGATTGGCGTAGGTGCGCGCGCCCGCCGCCTCGGCCGCCGCGTTCAGCGCCGAGAAATCCTCGTGGCCCAGATAGACCTCGCCGCGCACCTCGATGACGTCCGGCCAGCCGGAGCCCTTCAGGCGGTTTGGGATGTCGATGACGGTGCGCAGGTTTTCGGTGACGTCCTCGCCGATCCGCCCGTCGCCGCGCGTGGCGCCCTGGACCAGCACGCCAGCCTCGTAGCGCAGCGAGGCGGACAGGCCGTCGATCTTGGGTTCGGCGGTGTAGAGCACCGGCTCCTCGCCCAGGCGCAGGAACCGGCGGATGCGGGCGTCGAATTCGGCCGCCTCCTCGTCGGAAAAGGCGTTGTCCAGGGACAGCATCGGCGTGCCGTGGATCACCGGCGAGAACTTCTCCGCCCGCGCGGCGCCCAGGCGCAGGCTGGGGGAATTGTCGCGGACCAGGTGCGGGAAGCGCGCCTCGATGTCGCCGTTGCGGCGCTTCAGCGCGTCGTAGTCGGCGTCGGAAATCGTCGGCGCCTCGTCCTGGAAATAGCGGATGTCGTGACCGGCCAGCGCGTCGGCCAGCCGCGCCAGCTCCTCGGCGGCCTCGGATTCGGTGAGGGTGTCGACGGGGGTCATGGGGCGAACTTCTCCCCCGTTGGGCTAGCGGATTCACACATCTTCGGAGCTGCCCTCCCAACCCTTCTCCCCTTGCGGGAGAAGGAGGGGCCCGCGAGCAAAGCGAGTGGGAGGATGAGGGGTCTCACTGGCCGCGCCAAGTCTTTCCGCGTGAGGACGCCCGCACCGCTGTTGGAGAGGTTGAACCGCCGGCGAGACCCCTCATCCTCCCGTCCTCTTCGAGGCCGGGCCCCTCCTTCTCCCGCAAGGGGAGAAGGGAAAAAGGGCGCGACCTCGACAATGTGTAAATCCGGTAGCCCCATTGGGGGAGGGCGACCATGCGAAGCGTGGTGGAGGGGGTCTTGCCGTGGCAGGCGTGCGACGGAGAAATCCCCCTCCGTCGCTTCGCGCCAGCTCCCCCAACGGGGGAGCAGCGAGCGTCGCGGCGTCCCGGCCCCCTCACGCATGCATCAGCGCCCTGGCCGCGGCGCGGGCGGCTTCGGTGATTTCGGCGCCGGACAGCATCCGGGCGATCTCCTCCTCGCGCGCGGCGACGCCTAGGGTGTCCACGGCGGTGCGCACCGCCTCACCGTCTCCCGCCTTGGCCACGCGCCAGTGCGCATCGGCCCGGGCGGCCACCTGGGGCGAATGGGTGACGACCAGCACCTGGGCCTCGGACGCCAGACGCTTGAGCCGGAGGCCGACAGCGTCGGCCACCGCGCCGCCCACCCCCTGGTCGACCTCGTCGAAGATCATCAGCGGCTGGGTCTGCTCGCCGCGCCCGGCCAGCGACGCCTTGAGCGCCAGGGCGAAGCGGGCCAGCTCGCCGCCGGAAGCGATGGCGCCCAGGCCGCCGAACGGCGCGCCGGGATTGGTGGCGATCTCGAACTCGATCCGATCGGCGCCGGAGGGGCCCATCCGGGTCTCATCCACGGCCTCCACCGCGACGCGAAAGCGGGCCTTGTCCAGTTTGAGCGGGCCAAGCTCGGCGCCGACGGCCTTGGCCAGGCGCTCGCCGGCGGCCCGTCGGCCGGCGCTCAGGGCTTCGGCGGCCTGTAGATAGGCCCCGCGCGCGGCGACAGCCTCGGCCTCGGCGGCCTTCAGTTGTTCCTGCGATGTCTCCGTGGCCCGCAGGGCTTCGGCGAAGCGCACCCGCGCCGCCGGCAGATCGTCCACCGGCACGCCGAGCTTGCGGGCCATGGCGCGCAGGGCGAACAGCCGCTCCTCGGTGTTTTCCAGCTGGTTCGGTTCGAAGTCGAAGGCGCGCGCTGCGGCGTCGATGGCCGCGACGGCCTCCTGCGCCTCGGCCTGGGTGCGATCCACGGCCGCGGCGGCGGCCTCGATCGTGCGGCCCGCGGCGCTGTCCGGATCGACTCCGGCTTGGACGGCGCGTTCGCGAGCCCGCTCCAGCGCGCGGAAGGCCTGGGCCAGGCGACTGGACAAGCCCGAGCCGAAGCTGTCGCGGGCGGCGGCGATGTCGGCCAGGGTCTTTTCGGAGGCGCCCAGCACCGCTCGTTCCTGGGCCAGCGCGGTCTCCTCACCCTCGCGGGGGTCCAGCCGGTCGAGTTCGCCGAGCCGCAGCGTGAGTTCCTCGATGTCGGCGGCCGCCCGCTCGGCCAGGGCGCGCAGGCTCTGGGCCTTTTCGCGCGCGGCGCGCCAGGCGCTCCAGCTCGCCACGCAGGCAGCCGTCTCGCTCTGCAGGCTTCCGAACGCATCCAGCAACGGACGATGGTTGCGGGCGTCGAGCAGGCCCACGGTCTCGTGCTGGCCATGCACCTCCAAAAGCATGGCGCCCAGATCGCGCAGGGTGCCCACGCTGGTCGCCTGATCATTGACGAAGGCGCGCGAGCGGCCGTCGGCGCTCAGCTGGCGGCGCAGCACCAGGTCGTCGTCGGACGCCCCGCCCAGCCCCTTTTCGCCCAGATAGGCCCAGACCGGGTGATCGCGCGGCGGGGCGAAGACGGCGGTGGCCTGGGCCTGGGCCGCGCCGCGCCGCACCAGCCCGGCGTCGGCCCGCGCTCCGACAGCCAGTCCAAGCGCGTCAAGGATAATGGATTTGCCCGCGCCGGTCTCGCCGGTCAGGGCGGTCAACCCAGGGCCGATCGAAAGGTCCAGGGTTTCGATCAGAACGACGTCTCGAATGGCGAGCCCGATCAGCATGGCCTCAGGATCGCCGGGAATCTCGTTCGGCTCAACCGCCAAACGGCCAGCTGAACCATCCCTTTTTCTTCTTGGCGGGCGTCGAGGCCTGCGTCGTCGAGGCGTCGGCTGGGGTCGCGGCCGCGTCGGCGGAAGCCGCGGGCTGCACCGGCGGCGGGGCCGCGACGGGTTTGGCGTCGGCGGCGTGACGGAACAGACTGCGATGCTTGACGCTAGTGGTGGGAACCACCGCCGGCCGATAGCCCTTGTCGGTCATCAGTTTGTAGGCGTCCGCGTACCAGACATCGCCGGGGAAGTTGTAACCCAGCACGGCGGCGTTGCGTTTGGCTTCATCGACCAGGCCCAAGGTCAGATAGGCCTCGACCAGCCGCTCCAGCGCCTCGGGGGTATGGCTGGTGGTTTGATAACGCGTGACCACGGTGCGGAACCGGCCGATGGCGGCGATGGGGGCGCCCTGGCGCAGATACCAGCGGCCGACGCTCATCTCGCGGCCAGCCAGCTGGTCGGCGATCATGTCGATCTTCAGCTTGGCGTCGGTGGCGTATTCGCTGTGCGGATAGCGCTGGACCACCTCGCGCATGGCCACCCGCGCCTGGTCGGTCGCGGCCTGGTCGCGGCCGACGTCCAGGATCTGCTCGAAATAGCACTCGGCCTTCAGATAATAGGCGTAGGCGGCCGACGGGCTGCCCGGATAGAGCTCGATGAACCGGTTCGAGTCGGAAACGGCGTCGGGATACTGGTTGGCCTCATAGTGGGCGAAGGCCTGCATCAGGATCGCCCGGCGCGCCCATTCGGAATAGGGGTGCTGACGCTCGACTTCCTTGAAGTAGGTGACGCCCTCGCCCCACAGATGTCGGTCCAAACGCTGGGCGCCGGCGGCGTACAGCTGGTCGACCGGCGCTTCCTGATAGGCGGTGTCGACGGTCTTTGGCTTGGCCTTGAACATGGCGCAGCCCGACAGCACAACCGCCGCCGTCAGCACGCCGAACACGGCGGATGAGCGAACCCAAGACTTAGCCAGCACTGACGATCACCTCAGAAAAGACGCCCCCGCGCCCAGATCAGACGGATGACGATCCGGCTTCTACACCACGCCGGGCGCCGCGCAAACCGGATGCGGGTGTTTCGGCGGCGCCAGCCGCGACAAGTTACGCCGGATCAGACCGCCTCGGCGTAGGTCTCCTGGCCGGTGCGGATCCGCCAGGCGGTCGGACGCGCCAGCAGCGCGCGAACGACGGCGTTGTTGGTTCCGTGACCCGCCTTGACGCCTTCGTAGCGGCCGATCAGCGGGGCGCCGAGCAGATAGAGGTCTCCGATCGCGTCCAACGCCTTGTGACGCACGGGCTCGTCAGGCCTGCGCAAGCCTTCGGGGTTAACCAGGATGTCGCCGTCGAACACGACGACATTCTCGATCGATCCCCCGCGCGCCAGGCCGACCTGCCGCAGCGCCTCGACCTCGTGGAGAAAGCCGAAAGTCCGGCACTCGGCCAGTTCGGCGCAAAATGACTGCTTGTCGAGAACCAGCTCAACCCGTTGGCGGCCGATCGCCGCGGTCTCGAAGTCGATCTCGAAGGCGACTTCGAACCGCGAGGCCGGCGACAGCGTCGCCCGCGCGTCGCCGTCGACCACCTCGACCGACTCCAGGACCTCGATATAGCGCCGAGCCGCCTCCTGACGGCGCAGGCCCGCATGGTCCAAAAGATCGACGAAGGACTGGGACGAGCCGTCCATGATCGGCACTTCCGGGCCGTCCAGTTCGACCACCGCATTGTCGACGCCCAGCGCGCACATCGCCGCCATCAGGTGTTCGACCGTCGAGACCGTCACGCCCGCGCCATTGCCGAGCACCGTGCCCAGCCGGGTCTGAACCACGGCCTCGCCCAGAGCCGGCAGTCGGTTGTCGCGATCGCGGATGTCGGTGCGAACGAAAACCACCCCCGAATCGGCCGGCGCGGGCCGGATGGCGACGCGCACGTGCTGGCCGGTGTGCAAGCCGACGCCCGCGAAGATGGCGGCGCCCGCGAGGGTGTGTTGACAACCGTCCGTCGACGCCAAAACCGCAACCTTCCTTACCGGGCGACGCAGCGCCGCCGAGAAGTCTCGCCTAGGCCTTAGGGTCTATGTCCAGGAGCCACAACACAACTCCTGTTTCGGAATGTTTCTTATATTAGCTGTTGATTCTAAAGGCTAATTGGCCAGACGCCTGAGGAAGGATGGGATTTCCAGATCCTCGGTCGACTCGGGCTGAACCTCTTCGTCCGCCTTGGGCGCGGCGTGGGCCGCGGCGGCGGCGCGAGCCTGCAGAACCGGGGTCGGATCGCCCCGGTAGTCCCGCAACGGCGGGGGCGGCGCATCGTGGCGCGCGCGCCCGCCGCCGAACAGGCTGAAGAAGCCGCCTTTCGGGCGTTCTTCGGCGAAATGCCGATCCGGAAACAGCGGCGCGTCGTCGGGGTTCGGTTCGGCGCGGGCCACGGCGCGCTCCGGCGCGGCCGGGCGCTGGATCTCGGGCACGCGGGGCGTATCCCAGGCCGGCGTCGGCGGGGCCTTGGGTGCGTAGAGATCAGCCTGAACAGGTTCGTCGGCCTCGGTCGCGCTTGAGCGGGCGATGGGACGGAGTTCGGGGGCGGCTTCGACCGGCGTCAGTTCCGGCTCGACCTTGGCCACCGGCTCTTCGATCACCGGGCGTTGCGCCGCGGAGCGATAGGCGCCGGCCAGGGATTGCGGCGCGGCGGCCGGCTCGTTGATCCGCAGCGGCGCTGCGCTTGCGGCGACGCGGACCGGCTTCGGTTCGATGGCGGCGATCGAGGTTCCGTCCATGCCGGTGGCGACCACCGAGACGCGGATCTTGCCGTCCAGCGAAGGATCGAAGGCCGCGCCGAAGATGATGTTGGCGTCCGGATCGACCTGGTCGGAAATGGCGTTGGCGGCCTCGTCGACCTCCAACAGCGTCATGTCCAGACCGCCGGTGACGTTGACCAGCACGGCCTTGGCGCCCTTCAGCGACACTTCGTCCAACAGCGGATTGGCGATGGCGTTCTGCGAGGCCATCAGCGCGCGATCCTCGCCGCTGGCTTCGCCGGTGCCCATCATCGCCTTGCCCATCTCGGTCATGACGGTGCGCACGTCGGCGAAATCGAGATTGATCAGGCCGGGCAGGACCATCAGGTCGGTGATCGAGCGCACGCCGGAGTGCAGCACCTGGTCGGCCATGCCGAAGGCCTCAGCGAAGGTGGTGCGTTCGTTGGCGACGCGGAACAGGTTCTGGTTCGGGATGACGATCAAGGTGTCGACGTAGCGTTGCAGCTCGGCGATGCCGGCGTCCGCCAGACGCATCCGGTGACGGCCCTCGAAGGTGAAAGGCTTGGTGACGACGCCGACGGTCAGTATGCCCCGCTCGCGCGCGCATTTGGCGATGATCGGCGCCGCGCCGGTGCCGGTGCCGCCGCCCATGCCGGCGGTGATGAACACCATGTGCGCGCCGTCCAGATGCTCGCCGATCTCAAGCCCGGACTCTTCGGCCGCCGACATCCCGATCTCGGGGTGCGCTCCGGCGCCGAGCCCCTGCGTCACCGTGACTCCCAGCTGGATGCGCCGGTCGGTCTTGGAGAAGGCCAACTGCTGCGCGTCGGTGTTGGCGACCACGAACTCGACGCCCTCGAGCCCCGCTTCGATCATATTGTTGACCGCGTTGCCGCCGGCCCCGCCGATGCCGAACACGACAATACGCGGCTTCAGTTCAGTCGTCCGCGGCGCGGAAAGATGTATAGCCATGGGACCTCTGCGTCATTCGTCAGTGCTTTGCGGAGGCCGGCGTGCTGGCCTGCCAAGCTCCGCGACGTTGGACGTTAACTGAACGCCCACCATCGTTAATCGGCGGTTAACTGCATAAGCTGAGTCGGAGCCCCGTCGACCCCGTACGCATCGAATATTCTTGATTCACAAAGCTTTTTGATCGCGGCGGCCAAGCTTGATGCGGCGCGGCGTCGCGTATTCGATTAACCCATTGCGACGCATGCGTTGCAGCGCGGGTCTCGCAAAAACAGGCGTATCCCGCCCGACGAGGAGCCCGTTCACCCGCCGGGTAAACAATTTCAAAGTTAACCGGTGGCGGCTTTGTTAATCTTGATTCAAGTCACATCTATTTGAACGGCCGGATTATCCATTGTAAATTTGCGTTACCTGCGTTCGTTATAAATTCTTAAATTTGATCGTTGCTCTCATGTGGTCCTTGGGCAAGGGGCGGCGCCATGAGGTTGAGCTCGCGGATCGGACTGACGGTCGCCATCCTGGCCGGGGGCGCGGCTGTGCTTCTGCCGGCGGCCTCGGCGCAGAACGACCCCGCGCCTCGGGTCGACATTCTCAGTGAACAGAGCGCCTACCCGGCGCCCCGCGTCACCTTGCCGCGCGAGGTGGTCGAGGCCGCCAGCGCCTACGAGACCTATCTGCGCAACGCCGCCGCCATCGGTGCGGGCTTTCGCAGCGGCGAGGCGGTGAACCAGGCGATGAATGTCGGCGAGGCCTATCAACCCAAACAGATGGAAGAAGGCGTGATCGCCTATGCGGCCCTGATCGCGCTGGAGGACGAACGCTTTGTGCGCGGCGTCCAGCGCTCCGCCGAGGGCGGCGATGGCGCGCGGGAGGCCGACGCCCTGCTCGCCGACCCCGCCGAAGTGACCCAGATACCCGGGGCCCAGGGCGCCGGCGCCCTGGTCGGCGCGGTCCTGCGCCAGGAGGGCGTGCAGCTGTTCACTGTCGGCCAAACGGTCAAGCAATCGGCCTATGACGTGCAGCATCAGGCCTGGTCCAAACAGGCCGTGCCCGACCCTCAGGTTCGCTTGGCCCGGGCCAAGTCTCTGGCCGCCACCGCCATGATTCCGGCCCCGGAGGACGTCTCGCGCCTGCTGCAGTCCGCCGCCGGATTTCGCGGTCGGCGCGCAGCGGACGATCAGAACCCCGGCGGCGCGACCCCGGTGATCCAGCGCGGCCTGGCGCTGGCGGCGCTGGCGGTGCTGGGCCGGGCCACCGACGAGCCGCGGCTGACGCGCCTGCTGTCCGAAGGCGGCGAGGCGAACTGCATGCGGATGGCCAAGCTCAATCTCTATCAGTGCCTGGCCGTGGCGGGACCGCACTATGAAGACATCTTCTGCCTGGGCCAGCACGCGCTGATGGACACCGGCCAATGCGTCGCCGCCAGCGGCGGGCAGAGCGCGATCGCCGAGAACACGCTCGGTCGTTAAGGCTGGGCCGGAACGACTTGAACTAGTCCAGGAAAACCCGCTCATCCCGACCAAATGCTGGGACCCAGATCAATGATCTCGGTGTTTGCAGGAACAATCCGTGACTGGCGGACCGCTGGTCTCAGCCTTTGTGTTTTGCGATCTGGGCCCCGGCATTCGCCGGGGTGAGCGGTTTCCTTAGGCGATTAACCGGTTCGAGCCGACTTCGTTATGCGTCAGAGATTGTCCCGCAACCACGTCGCGACGCGGTTGATGGGGGTTGAACGACCATCGCGCGGCGGGGCTTTGGCTCCGGCGAGCGCGCGCAATGAGACCACTTCGCGCGGCCCGAAGGCGGCGCGCTGCAAGACCCCGGCGGCGGCGCAGAAGGCTGGACCCGACGCGGCGTCGGCCAGATGCGGCGCCCGGCGCGGACGGCCCAGCCGGACCGGCCGGTCGAACACCCGAACCGCCACCTCGCGCACGCCGGCCAACTGGCTGGCGCCGCCGGTCAGCACGATGCCGGCGCCCGGCTCCAATGAAGCGCCGCTGGCCTTCAGACGCTCGCGCAGCAGCTCCAAGGTCTCCTCGACGCGTGGCGCGATAATGCCCTTCAGCAGCGAGCGGGGCGCGATGACCGGACCCGCGCCGGGATCGTCGCCACGCGGCGGCGCCTCGATCATCTCACGGTCTTCGTTGGCCGAGGCGATGGCCGAGCCGTGCAGGGTCTTGATCCGCTCGGCGCCGGCGATGGAGGTGGAGAGTCCGCGGGCGATGTCGGCGGTCACGTGGGCGCCGCCGACCGCCAGGCTGTCCACATGCACCAGCGCGCCGTTGGAATAGACGGCCACCGAGGTCGACCCGCCACCCATGTCGATGCAGATGCAGCCCAGGTCCATCTCGTCGTCTTCCAGCGCGGCCAGGGCCGAGGAGAAAGGTGCGGCGACCACGCCCTGGAACTCCAGGTGCGCGCGCTCGACGCAATAGCCCAGCGTCTGAAACACCGTCTCGCTGATCGAGACCACCACCAACTCCAAGCCCAGCATGCGGCCGAACATCGAGCGCGGATCGCGCACCCCGCGCTGGGCGTCGACCGACCAGGCGATCGGCAGCAGGTGTATCGGTCGGCGCCCCGGCATGCGCACCTGGGTCAAGGCGGCGGTGATCGCGCGGTTCAGATCGTTGTCCGAGATCGGCCTGGCGCCCAGCGAGACCTGGGAGCAGACGCGCTGGCTGGCCAGCTGACCGCCGGCGGTTGTCACCGAGACGGCGTGGACGCCGACGCCGGCCACGGCCTCGGCGCGCTCCACGGCCTGGGCGATGGCGTCCGCTGCGTCGTCCATATTGACGATGGCGCCCCCGCGCACGCCGCGGGACTGGGCCTGGCCGACACCCACGGTCTGCAGGGTTCGAAGCTCGCGGTTCACGCCGCCGGGCTTCATGATGAAACAGGCGACCTTGGAGGCGCCCAAATCGAGCGCGGCGACCACGGGCTGGCGGCCGCCCAGCGTTTTCAGGCCATCGCGGGCGTCCCGCCGGTCTTCAAGTCGCGACATTCTGTCGAGCCCTCTCGGTAAGATGTTCACACGCCGCCGGCCGCCGTTTGGCCGGGCGGGGCAGCGTCCCGCGGCCGGACCGCCACCAGTTCGGGGTCGCGAAGATCGATGCGCGCGAAGCCCAGCTCTAGAATCCGTGACTTTTGGTCCAACTGGTCCAGTTGGATCAGGGCGGAATCCTCGCCCACGGCCGGCAGCTGGATCAGCCCGCCGTCCTTCATTCGAAGGTCCCAGCGCCGATCGTCGACCCGCACCAGCGCTTCCAGGCGCTGCATCAGGCGCGGCCGGGACTTGACCGCCGGCAGGATGGCCGCGGCGCTGTCGTTGGCGCCCTCGCCCACCACCAGCGGCAGGTCGGCGAAACGGCCGGGATCGGCCTCTGAGATGGCGTGGCCCTCGGCGTCGACCACCTGGACCTGCCCGGCATGCTGCCAGACCGCCAGGGCGTCGCGCTGGACGACCACCAGAACGATGGCGTCGGGCAACAGACGAACCACCCGCGCCTGCTTGACCCAGCCGACCTGCTCGATCCGCTTTCGCAGCGCGTTCAAATCGAGGCCCGCGATGGGTTCGTCGCGATAGACGCCCGCAGCCTTGACGATGTCCGCCTGGGCCATCGGCGTGGCGCCCTGCACGGTCAGGGTTTTCACCTTGAAGCCAAGGTCACCGAGCTGGCGGTCCATCCCCCGGCCGACGCCGGCAGCGACGTTCTGAATGTGATGACCCGAGGCGATCGCGGCGACCAGCCCGACGCCGACGGCGATGGCGGCGACCAGGCCGGCGACCCTTGGCGGCAGGCCGACCTTGCGGGCCGCGCCGAGCTTGGCGGGGGCGTATCCAGACGCCTTGGAAGCGCGCGGTTTCGAGGCGCCCAACTGCGAGGCGCCCTGGCCCTTGGCCCGGGGCTTTGGCCGACTAGTCGGTCCTCCCCGCACCACCGCGGCCATAGGCGTCCTCCACGATCCAGCACACAAGCTCGTCAAACCCAATACCAAGGTGCGCCGCCTGCTCGGGAACGAGCGAAGTGGGCGTCATGCCGGGCTGGGTGTTGACCTCCAACAGGACCAGATTGTCGTTAACGTCGTCATAACGAAAGTCGGATCGGGTAACGCCTCGGCAACCTAAAGCGGCGTGCGCGGCCTCGGCCAGGCGCAGCGCGCGCGCCGTCGCATCGGCTGAAATCCGCGCCGGCAACACATGCGACGAGCCGCCGTCGGCATATTTGGCGTCGTAGTCGTAGAAGCCCGTGCTGGGCGTGATTTCAGTGACCGCCAGGCCGCGCCCGTCCATCACCGCGACCGACAGCTCCAAGCCGGCGATATAGGGTTCGATCATCACCTCGTCGCCGAAGGTCCAGCTGGGCGCGACCAGCGCCTGCGGCGGGGCGTTGGCGCCCTCGAACACCAAAAAGACCCCGACCGAGGAGCCCTGAGCGTTCGGCTTGACCACATAGGGCGGCGCCATGACGTGATCGCGCGCGGCCTCGAAGCGGTTGAACAGGCCGCCGCCCGGCACGGTCACCCCGGCCGCGGCCATCACCGCCTTGGCCTTGGCCTTGTCCATCGCCAAGGCGGAAGCGAGTACGCCGCAATGGGTGTACGGCAGCGCCAAGGTTTCCAGCACCCCCTGGACGCAGCCGTCCTCGCCCCACTCGCCGTGCAGGGCGTTGAACACCACCTCCGGCTTCAGCGCCGCCAGCACCTGGGCCAGATCCCTGCCCGCGTCGATGCGGTCTACCTTGGCGCCGGAACGCTCCAGCGCATCCGCGCAGGCCGCGCCGGAGACGAGGGAAACCTCGCGCTCGGGCGAAAGCCCGCCCATCAGGACGGCGATGTGATGACCGGAAAGTCGACCTGACATGGACGCGCGCCTACTTCGCCGCGGCTCGAAAATCGATGTCGCTTTCCGCGGCGGCGTAGATCAGCGCCGCCCAGGCCGCGACGCTCTGGTCCAACGCCTTGGGATCGTTCTTGTCCAGGGTGTCGTCGGCGGAGTGGTGGATGTCGAAATAGTGGGTGGCGTCGGGCTGCAGGGCGATCATGGGCACGCCCAGCGACTGCAGCCCCTCGACATCGGAGCCGCTTTCGGTCGACGGCGTGGGATCGACGACGACCTTGATCGGGCCCAGCACGCCGGTCATGGCGCTCATCGCCGGATCGGCCAGGGCGCCTTTCGGCAATTGCACTTTCCATACGGGCCCTGGACCTTCGTCGCTCTCGCCGGCCGCCACGATCTTGGCGACCTCGTCCTTGTGGTGCGCGGCGTAGGCCTCGCCACTGCCGCCCATCTCCTCGGAGCCGAACATCACCATCCGCACGGTGCGGCGGGGGTGTCGCGGCAGGTCGTTGATCAGCTTGGCCGCGGCGGTGGTGATGGACAGTCCGGCTCCGTCATCGATCGCGCCGGTGCCCGGATCCCAGCTATCCAGATGGCCGCCGATGACGATCACCTCGTCCGGCTTCTCGCGCCCCACCGCCTCGCCGACCACGTTCCAGGCCGGCGCGTTCGCAACGGTGTGGGAGTCCAGGCTGAGGCGGATCGTGATCGGCTGGCCGCGCGCGGCCATGTGGTCGAGCAACTCGGCGTCGGCCACTGACAAGGCCGCGGCCGGGATCTTCGGCGCGTCCGCGGCGTATCGGGTGGCGCCGGTATGCGGCAGGCGGTTTTCGCTGGTGGCCAGCGAGCGCAGCAGATAGGCCACGGCGCCGCGCCGGGCCGCTTCCGACGGGCCAGCGGCGCGCATCGCGATCAAGGCGCCATAGCCCTCGCCGGTCTGGGTGCGGACCATCGGCTGGGTCACCACGGCGATCTTGCCGGTCAGCGAGCCCACGGGCGCGGCCAGCAGATCGGCATAGGTGTGGAACAGCGCGATCTGCGCCTCGATCCCCTCCTTGGGCGTCGGGACCGACCCCCCTAGGCCCAGGATCGCCAGATGCTGCGGATACGGCGCCGTCACCTCCGCCGATTCCGGGCCGCGCACCCAGGCGGTGATGGTGAAGGGCTCGGTGTGCACGTTCTGGAAGCCGAGCGCGGTCAGCTTGGCCACCCCCCACTCCATCGCCCGCTTCTGAGCCGGCGACCCCGCCGGACGCGCCCCGATCTCGGTGGTCAGGGATTCCAGCACCGGATAGGCCGCCGAGCCCGCGACGGCGCGGTCGCGCAACTGGGCCGAGGTGTCGGCGATCGATTGGGCATGAGCCGTGTTCACGGCCAAGAACAGGACGGCGGCGCTGGCGGCCAGGATCGAGCGCATGATTCTCTCCACAATTCGGGCGCGGACTGTGCCCGAGCCGGAAGCTAGGCGCTATGGCTTCGCCGAACATCTGATGGACTCTATCAGTGGCGCCGGAAGCGGCCTTAACACCTAAAAGGCCGGTCATGACGAGGCGACGCCATTAGCCACGCGCATCTTGAGCCAGACCGGGTTTGTCCATAATTTGTATCCACAGTAATTGTCGACAATCTCAATTTTAGTAGATACAATAATACCCGATGGTGATCACTTTCGATCTGGCCAAGCGCGACAAGACCCTGCAGGAAAGAGGCCTCGATTTCGCGGACGCGGGGCTTGTGTTCGCTGGGGCGACCCTCACCTTCAAAGACGAGCGGGCCGATTATGGCGAGGACCGCTTTGTCACCGTCGGAGAATTGGTCGGCCGAGTTGTGATTGTGGTTTGGACCCCGACGAAAGACGGCCGTCGGGTCATTTCAATGAGGAAGGCCAATGAACGCGAACAAGCCCGCTATCGGAAGTGACTTGGCGAAGATCGACGCCCATGTCGTCACCAGGGATGAATATGAAGACATTCCGGAGCTGACCGAAGAGTTTTTCGAGCGCGCCGATTATCACGTCGGCGGAAAGCTCGTCCGTCGCGGCAGGCCCAAGTCCTCGTCGCCGAAAAAGGCCGTCAACCTGCGCCTTGATCAGGACGTTCTTGAACGCTTCAGGGCCGGCGGCCCGGGGTGGCAATCGCGGATCAACGAGGTGTTGCGCAAGGCCGCGGGGCTTTGACCCCGCTGCGGAGCCTGTCAACGACCAAACGAAGCTAGAGCGTGTTCCGATCTGATGGAATCAGATCGGAACACGCTCTAGGTCTTTGTTTTGGCGCGCGTTTTATCCGAAAACCGGTTCCCACTTTCCGGAACGCGCTCTAGCAATCCGGCTAAACACGGCGTTCGGGGCCGCGCGTTAAGCCGCCGCCGACGGGGGGGGGGGAAAGAGTCAGGAACGGGGTTGATGCACCGCAAAAAGTTTTCGCCGCGCTACGCCCGCCCGATCCGTCTGATCTCCCATTCCAGCTCAACCCCGAACTTCTCGCGGACATCGGCCCGCACAGCCTCGCCCAGGCCTTCCAGATCGGCGGCGGCAGCCGTGCCGGTGTTAATGAGGAAGTTGGCGTGCTGCTGCGAGAACATCGCCCCGCCGAAGGGCTTGCCGCGCCAGCCGGCGGCGTCGACCAGGCGCCAGGCGCTGTCGCCCGGGGGGTTCTTGAAGGTCGAACCGCCGGTCTTTTCGCGGATCGGCTGGCTGGCCTCGCGCCCCGCGGTGATCTCGGCCATGCGCGCCTCGATGATCGCGGGATCGCCGGGCTGGCCCTGGAATAGCGCGCCGGTGAAGATCAGCCCGCCAGCCGCAGCGACGCGGGACTTGCGGTAGACGAAATCCATATCGGCGTTGGACAGGGTCAGCCGCTCGCCGGCGCGCGTGACCGCATAGGCCTCGACGAGCGCGTCTTTGGTCTCGCAGCCGTAGCAGCCGGCGTTCATCACGCAGGCGCCGCCGACCGCGCCCGGAACGCCGCGATAGAATTCCAGACCCGCGACCCTGGCCTTGGCCGCCTCGCGCGCCAGCACGGCGTCCAGCACGGCGGCGCCGGCGAAGATGCGGCCATCGGCTCGCGCGTCGATCTTGGAGAACGCGCGGCCCAACCGGATCACCACGCCCTCGACGCCCCCGTCGCGGACCAAAAGATTCGAGCCGACGCCGATCGGGGTTACCGGGAGCGCGGGATCCAGATCCGCGAGGAAGCTGGCCAGATCGTTCTCGTCCTCGGGCAGGAAAATCAGATCCGCCGGGCCGCCGACACGCAGCCAGGTGAAAGGCGCGAGGGGTTCGTCGCGCAACAGCTTGCCGCGAACGGGCGGGAGGTGGTCGCGCCAGGTCATTGAAAAAAGGAACCGGCGGAAGCCAAGTTCCTCCCCCGCTGGGGGAGGGGGACCACGCGCAGCGTGGTGGAGGGGGCCTTGCCGGAGAAGTCTGTGCGACTGCAAATCCCCCTCAGTCGCTTCGCGCCAGCTCCCCCAACGGGGGAGCAGCAAAGACCGGGAAGCCTCCTAATCCTCACAACGCGTCCAACTGCCCAGGCAGCGCGTAGGCCCAGGCGGTGATGTCGCCGGCGCCGAGGCAGACGACCAGGTCGCCGGCCCTGGCTTCTTCCGCCACGATCCGCGCCAGGGCTTCGGGGCCCTCCAGCGGCAGGACGCGACGGTGCCCCCAGCGGCGCAATCCCTCGATCAGCGAATCACGGTCGGCGCCCTCGATCGGCGTCTCGCCCGCGGGATAGACGCTCGCAACGATCACCACGTCGGCGTCGTTGAAACAGCCGCAAAACTCCTCGAACAGGTCGCGCAGCCGCGTGTAGCGGTGCGGCTGGACCACGGCCACGACGCGGCCCTTGGTCACCGCGCGAGCGGCCCTGAGCACCGAGGCGATCTCCACTGGATGGTGGCCATAGTCGTCGATCACCCGCACGCCGCGCGCCTCGCCCGCGGTGGTGAAGCGCCGGCGCACCCCGCCGAACCCATCGAGGCCCTCCACGATGGCCTTGTCGCCGACGCCCAGCTCACGGGCCACCGCGATGGCGGCCACGGCGTTCAGCACGTTGTGCTCGCCCGGCATAGGTAGGTGCAGGCCTTCGATGGTCGTCACCTCGCCGCTCAGAGGGGTCACCACCACGTCGAAGCGCGCGCCGTCCGGGCCCATGACGATATTTATCGCGCGGAACTCCGCCTGGGGGTTGGTTCCATAGGAAACCAGCCGGCGGTTCTCGACCCGCGCCGCCATCGCCTGAACCTCGGGATGGTCGGTGCAGACCACCGCGAAACCGTAGAAGGGAATATTCTCGACGAAATCCAGAAAGGCCTTTTTGACAGCCTCGAAGTCGCCGTAGTGATCCAGATGTTCCGGGTCGATATTGGTCACCACCGCAACAGTCGAGCGTAGGCGCAGGAACGTGCCGTCGCTCTCGTCGGCCTCGACCACCATCCAGTCGCCTTCGCCCACCTTGGCGTTGGCGCCATAGGCGTTAATGATGCCGCCATTGACCACGGTCGGGTCCATGCCGCCGGCGTCCAGCAGGCAGGCGACCATCGAGGTGGTGGTCGTCTTGCCGTGCGTGCCGCCGACCGCCACCGAAAACTGCGACCTCATCAGCTCGGCCAACATCTCGGCGCGGCGCACCAGCGGCAGGTGGTGCTCGCGCGCCGCGATCAGTTCGGGGTTATCGGCCTTGACAGCGGTCGTGTAGACCACGGCCGAGGCGCCTTCGACGTGAGCAGCGTCATGGCCGATGAAGATTTTCGCGCCCAGCCTGGCGAGCCGCTCCGTATTGGCCGAGGCGCGCGCGTCGGAGCCCTGCACCTGATAGCCGATGCGCAGCATGATCGCGGCGATGCCGCTCATGCCGATCCCGCCAATGCCGACGAAATGCACGGGGCCGAGGTCGAAGGGGACAGGGCGGCGGTTCATGAAGCCTGACTAGATGATTTCAATGTCCGGAAACAGACGGTTGGCATGATGCGCCCTACTCCGCCGTGGCCTCGACGACGTCGGCCAGCCGCTCGGCGGCGTCGGGCCGCCCGACGGAGCGGGACGCATTGGCCATCGCCGCCAGCTTTTCGGGGTCGGTCAGTAGGCCAAGAAGCGTGTCGGACAATCGCTCGACCGTCAGTTCGGTTTCGCGGATCACCACCGCGCCGCCGGCCTCGGCCAGCAGGCGCGCGTTCTGGCCCTGATCGTCGTCCAGCGCGATCCTCAGCGGGATCAGGATGGCGGGTCGCCCGGCCACCGCGAATTCGCAAACGGTGGAGGCGCCCGCCCGGCCGATCACCAGCTGCGCCTGCGCCAGCCGGCTGTTCATGTCGCGGAAGAAGGGCGCGATCTCGGCCTGGACCAGGGCGTCCAGATAGGTCTGGCGCGCGATCTCCAGGGATTCCGGACGGGTCTGCTGCTGGACCTTCAGCCGCGCGCGCAGGGCCTCGGGCAATTGAGCGATGGCGCGGGGGACCAGTTCCGACAGCAGTCTGGCCCCCTGGCTGCCGCCGGTGATCAGCAGATGGATCGCCTCGCCGGGCGGCGTATAGGCGGCCTCGGCCAAAGCACGGATCTCCGGCCGCACCGGATTGCCGACCACCTGCGCTCTGGCGGCGATCTTGGGGTCGGCCTTCATCAGCGTCGGAAAGGCGCAGGCCACCGCCGTGACCCGGGGCGCCAGCAGCCGGTTGGCGCGACCCATCACCGCGTTCTGTTCGTGGATCAACGTGCGCCGGCCGGTGGTGATCGCCGCCAGCAGCGCCGGCAGGGATGGATAGCCGCCGAACCCGACCACGATCCGTGGCTTGATCCGGGCGAAGGCGGCCCGCGCCTGCAGCGTTCCGCGCACGATGGCCAGGCCCGCGCGCGCCATACCCAAGGGATCGCCCGGCCGATAGGTGGCCGCCGACAGAGCGATCCGCTCCTCGGCGGGGAAGTGGGCGGCGTAGGCCGCGCCGCGTTCATCGGTCGCCAGCACGATCCGCCAACCGCGCGCGCCCAGCGCCTCGGCCAGGGCCTGTGCGGGAAACAGGTGGCCGCCGGTGCCGCCGGCGGCGACCACCGCGATGTGGCCGTCCGAGGACGAACTCACGCGAAGGCGCCGGTCGGGCCCTCATGGGAAGCATAGGCGCCCGGCCGCTTGCGGGTCAGGGCCAGCGCCAGGCCCAACGTCAATCCCATGGCCAGCATGGACGAGCCTCCATAGGAGATGAACGGCAGCGTCAAGCCCTTGGTCGGGATCATCTTCAAGTTCACCGCGATATTGATGAAGGCCTGCTGACCCACCAGCACGAACAGCGCGCCGGAGGCCACCTGCTCGAACGGATCGGCCAGCCGCATCGACTTGTAGAGCCCGCGCAGCACGATGAAGGCGAACAGGGTGATCAGCAGCAACGAGAAGATCAGGCCGTACTCCTCGGCCGCCACCGAATAGATGAAGTCGGTGTGCAGGTCGGGCACGTTGCGCTTCATTACGCCCTCGCCCGGGCCCCGCCCGAACAGACCGCCGGCGGCGATCGCCTCCTGGGCCCGCGCGACCTGGCTGGCCGAGGACTGGTGCGCGTCGCCGCCGTCGGCCGAAAGGAACTTGTTCACCCGGCTGGAGACGTGATCGAACACGAAATAAAGCGATACCCCGCCGGCCAGCGCCGCGCCGCCCAATCCCATCATCCAGGCGAACGGCACGCCTGCCATGAAGAACGCGGCGCCGAAGGCGATGGTGATCAGCACCGTCTGGCCGACGTCCGGCTGCAGCAACAGCAGCACCACGGCCAGGGCGTAGAGACCAAAGGCGATCGAGACTCCGGGCACGCCCTCGCCCTTCTGCCCCTCGGCGAACATCCACGAGGCCAGCACGATCAGGGCCGGCTTCATGAATTCCGACGGCTGCAGCGAAAACCCGCCCCAGGTGAGCCAGCGCGTGGCGCCCTTGGCGTGGTGGCCCATCAGCGGCAGGGCGGCCATGATGACGATGGCGATCAGATAGATGAAGAAACAGGTTCGCCGCACCCCGCGCGGCGACAGCATCGACACCGCCAGCACCAGAACCGCGCCGCCGGCGGCGAACAGGCACTGACGGACGGCGAAATGGAATGGGTCGGCGATGTTCATCCGCGCCGCGGCGGCCGGACTGGCGGCGAACGAGAGCAGCACGCCCAGCAGGATCAGGATGGCGGTGGCGCCCAGCAGCAGGTGATCGGTGGTCCACCACCAGACCCCCAGCGCCGATCGGTCAGTGCGGGCGAAGGCGTGGCGTTGGCTGGCCGTGCTGGTCATCCGCGAGCCTCCCGCTTCGGTTGGTGCGCCAGGGCCTGGACCGCGGCGCGAAACGCTTCGCCGCGCACCTCGAAGTCGGGAAACTGGTCGAAGGAGGCGCATGCCGGCGACAGCAGCACGATCGCCTCCTCGCCGGCGGCAAGCGCGTCAGCGTGGGCGGCGGCGACAGCGGCCTCGATCGTGCCGGCGACCGCGTAGGGCGCCTTGCCGTCCAGCGTCCTGGCGAACCCTTCGGCCGCCTCGCCGACCAGATAGGCCTTGGCCACGCGCGGGAACAGATCGTGGAGGCTGTCGATCCCGCCGTCCTTGGGCCGTCCGCCGGCGATCCAGTAGAAACGCGGGTAGGAACTCATCGCCTGGCGCGCGGCGTCGACATTGGTGGCCTTGGAGTCGTTGACGAAGCGCACGCCGTCGAACTGGGCCACCGTCTCCATGCGGTGCGCCAGACCAGGGAAGGTCGCCAGGCCCATCGCCGCGTCTTCGGCCGAGACGCCCAGGGCGCGGGCCGCGGCATAGGCGGCGGCGGCGTTTTGCCAGTTGTGCCGGCCGGGCAGCGAGCGGGCGCGCATCAGATCGGCCACCTCGGTCACCCGCTCGCCGGTGGCGTCGTAGAGCACGCCTTGCAGCGCATAGACGCCCCGGCCCATCGCGCGCTTGGCGGAGATCGGCCAGATGGTGCGCCGGTTGGCGGCGGTGATCTCGGTGCAGATCTGCTGGCACCAGGCGTCATCGACGCCGATGACGGCGGTGTCACCCTTGCCCTGGTTCAGCAGCACGCGGCGCTTGGCGGCGACATAGCCGTCCATGCCGCCGTGCCGGTCCAGATGGTCGGGGGTGATGTTGAGCAGCACCGCGACATCCGGCTTCAGGCTGGAGGTCAGGTCGAGCTGGTAGGATGAAGCCTCGATCACATAGACGGCGCCGCCGTGCATGTCATCCAGACCCAGCACGCCATGGCCGATATTGCCGCCGATCCTGGCGTCGCGTCCGGCGGCGGTCAGCATGTGGCCAAGCAGCGCCGTGGTGGTGGACTTGCCGTTGGTGCCGGTGATCAGCACCACCTTGGGACGCTTGTTTTCCGGAGCCGCGTTCACGGTGCGGGCGAACAGTTCGATATCGCCCAGGATCTCGACCCCGGCCGCGCGAGCCTTCTCCACGGTCCAGTGGGGCGCCGGATGGGTCAGCGGCACGCCGGGCGACAGCATCAGCGCGTCGAACTCGGACCAGTCGGCGCTGCGCAGGTCGACCAGCGGGAGACGCTCGGCGGTCGCTGCCTGGCGAGCGACGGGGCTTTCGTCCCAAAGCGCCACCTCGGCGCCGCCGGCCCGGAGCGCACGCGCGGCGGTCATGCCGGTCCGACCCAAGCCGAACACGGCGACCCGCTTGCCTTCAAAGCCACGGACGGGGATCACGGTGTTGCGCCCTCCCCTATCTCAGTTTCAACGTCGCTAGGCCGAGCATGGCCAGCATCAGCGCGACGATCCAAAAGCGGACCACGACCGTGGACTCCGCCCAGCCCAGTTTTTCGAAATGGTGGTGGATCGGCGCCATCAGGAACACCCGGCGGCCGGTGCGCTTGAAATAGGCCACCTGGATGATCACCGACAGCGCCTCGGCGACGAATAGGCCGCCAACGATGGCCAGCACGATCTCGTGCTTGCACGCCACCGCGACCGTGCCCAGCGCGCCGCCCAGCGCCAGCGCGCCGGTGTCGCCCATGAAGATCTTGGCCGGCGGGGCGTTGTACCAGAGGAAGCCAAGACCAGAGCCGATGATCGCGCCGCAAAACACCGAGAGTTCGCCGGCGTCCGGCACGTAACGCAGCTCCAGGTACCGGGAGTAGACGAAGTTGCCGACCAGATAGGCGATCATGCCGAAGGCGCCGGCGGCGATCATCACCGGCCCGATCGCCAGCCCATCCAAGCCGTCGGTGAAGTTGACCGCGTTGGCCGCGCCGACGATCACCAGCCCCCCGAAGGCTAGATAGAACCAGCCGAGATTGAAGATCAGGGCCTTGAACACCGGGAAGACCAGGCTGGTGGCCAGGCCGTGCGCCGGCGACGGCGTCGCGAACTTGATCATGGCCAGGACGGCTGCGACGGCGATCGCCCCCTCGATCGCCAGCCGCGCCCGGCCGGAGAGGCCATCGGTGGTCTGTTTGGTCACCTTGGCGTAGTCGTCCAAAAAGCCCAGCAAGCCGTAGCTTCCCGTCACCAGGATCGCGACCCAGACATAGACGCTGGTCAGGTCGCCCCAGAGCAGCGTGCCGCCCAGCAGTCCGGCCAGGATCATCAGGCCGCCCATCGTCGGCGTGCCGGCCTTTTCGGTGATGTGGCGGGCGATGCCGTCGGCGCGGATCGGCTGGCCGCGGCCCTGTTTGGCCTGCATCCAGCGGATGAAGCGCGAGCCCATGGCGACGACGATGACCTGCGCGGTGACCACCGACATGCCGGTGCGGAACGTCAGATATTTCAACAAGTTGAGCACGGGCACATAGTGGTGGTGCTCGGCCAGGCGCAGGTACAGCAGATACAGCATCAGTCCACCTTCCCCGCCTGGACGCCCAGCGCCAGCAGCGCCTGCGCCAGCGCCGCCGCTTTCGAGTCCCTCGACCCCTTCACCATCACCACGTCGCCGGGCTCTATGGCCTGTACGAGTTGCGGCTCCAGTTCGTCCGCCCTCTGCGCGTAACCTCCCCGGCGAGTCGGCGATAGCGTCCGCCACAAGGATTTCATCAGCGGTCCGGCGCAGAACACCAGATCGACGCCGGCCGCCTCGACCTCCATGGCAAGGCCGGCGTGGAGATTTTCCGATTCCGCGCCCAGCTCCAGCATGTCGGTCAGCGCAATGATCCGCCGCCCCTGGGTCGGGCTGGCGCCCAGGGTGCGCAGCGCCGCGGTCACCGACAGGGGATTGGCGTTGTAGCTCTCGTCGATCAGAGTGAAGGCGCCGCCGGGCAGCTGGACCCGCCGCGCCGCGCCGCGCCCCTCCAGCGGCGCGAAGGCGGCGAGGGCGGCGAGACTGGTCGGTCGATCGACACCCAGTTCGCTCAACATCAAAATGACGGCCAGACTGTTCAGGCCCCAGTGGGCGCCGTTTTGACGGATGGCGAAGGCCAGCTTCTCACCGCCGAACCGGGCCGTGACCTGGGCGCCGTTCGCCGCCTGGGTGAAGGTCAATAGCTCGGCGTCGGCCTCCTCGGAGGAGCCGAAGGTCAAAACGCGGACGCCGGCGCGCGCCGCCTCGCGGCGCAAGAAATCGAACCAGCGGTCGTCCAGGTTCAAGATCGCCGTCCCGCCAGGCGCCAGTCCCGCGAAGATCTCGGCCTTGGCCCGCGCCACGCCGGCCTCGCCGTCCGGGAAATTCTCGACATGCACCGCGCCGACGGTGGTGATCGCCACGACATCCGGCGCGACCATGCGGCTGAGCGGCTCGATCTCGCCAGGATGGTTCATCCCGATCTCGAACACCGCGCGCAAGGTGGTCCTGGGCATCCGCGCCAGGGTCAGCGGCACGCCGATATGGTTGTTGTAGGACTTGACGGAGCTGTGGGGACGCCCGGCCAGAGCCAGGCCGGCGGCCGCGGCCTGGGTGACGCTGGTCTTGCCGACCGAGCCGGTCACCGCCGCGCGCTTAGCGTCGGCCGCACGAATGCGCGCCGCCAAACCGAGGGATTCCAAGGCTGTTTGAGTATTGCCCACGACGACGCTCGAGCCGCCGGCCGCCTGTTCGACCAGGACGCCGGCCGCGCCCTTGGCCAAGGCCTGCTCGACATAGGCATGGCCGTCGCGCTCGCCGACCAGGGCGACGAACAGATCGCCTGGCTCCAGGCCGCGGGTATCGATCGAGACGCCGGTCGCTTCGAACGCGGCGCCGGTCTGCCGCCCGCCGGTCGCGGCCACGATCTCGGCGCTGGTCCAGAGCGGCTCAGCCATGGACCGCCTCCAGGGCCCTGATGGTTTCGTCTACATCGTCGAACGGGTGATTGACGCCGGCGATCAGTTGACCCCGCTCGTGACCCTTTCCGGCGACGATCAGAACGTCGCCCTCTCCCAGCATGGCGGCGGCCTCGCGGATCGCCTCGCGCCGGTCGCCGATCTCCCGCGCACCGGGAGCGGCGGCCAGGATGGCGGCTCGGATCGCCTCGGGGGCCTCGGAGCGTGGATTGTCGTCGGTGACGATGATAACGTCGGCCAGCCGCGCCGCGATCTCGCCCATCAAGGGCCGCTTGCCGCGATCACGGTCGCCGCCGGCGCCGAACACCACGATAAGCCGGCCGCGCACGTGCGGCCGCAGCGCGGTCAGCACCGTCTCCAGGCCATCGGGGGTGTGAGCATAGTCGACATAGGCCGGGCTCTCTCCAGCGCCCCGGCCCACGAGTTGGAGCCGCCCTGGCGGTGCGTATACGTGCTGAAGCATGCCCAGCACCGCCTCGGGTTCCTCGCCCACGGCGATGCAAAGGCCGGCCGCGACCAAGGCGTTGCTGGCCTGGAAGGCCCCCACGAGCCGGAGCTGAACGTCGTGAATCCGGCCTTGTTCGGCTACGCGCAAGCGTTGGCCGGTTGGCGTCGGCGTCCGCGACACGAGCCGCAGCGACTGGCCGCGCTCGCCCACCGACAGGACAGTCTGGCCGGCACGCGCCGCCGCGGACGCGAAGACTTCGAACTGGTCGCTGTCGGCATTTAAAACAGCTGTCGCGCCGCGCGGCAGGACTTCTTCGAAAAGCCTCAGCTTGGCGGCGCGATAGGCGCCCATCGTACCGTGATAGTCGAGGTGGTCCTGGCTTAGGTTCGTGAACCCCGCCGCCGTCAGGCGAACTCCGTCTAGTCGCCGTTGGCTGAGGCCGTGAGACGAGGCTTCCATCGCCGCATGAGTCGCGCCCCGCCGGGCGACATCGGCCAGCATCTTGGCCATTTCCGCCGCATCGGGGGTCGTTAGGCCAGGCGCGGTGATCTGGTCGTCGCCGATCTGGACGCCAAGCGTGCCGATTTTGGCGGCCTTTCGGCTCAGGTACATCAGGATGTCGGCGCAGAAGCTGACCGTGGAGCTCTTTCCGTTGGTGCCCGTGACCGCGACGCAGACCTTGGGCTGGACGCCCCAGAAGGCGGCGGCCGCCAGGGCGTAGGCGCGGCGCGGGTCGCTGTCGCGCACCACCGGGACGCCGAGGCCGGGGATCTCGCCACTGGCCAGGATCGCCGCCGCGCCCGCCGCCATGGCCGCCGGCGCGAAATCGCGGCCGTCGACCCTGGCCCCGGGCAGGGCCGCGAACAGAAAGCCCGGCCGAACCATCCGGCTGTCGGCGGTGACGCCGGTGATCTCCGGATCGACGGTCAGATCTCGACGCATCAGCTGGGAGAGGCGCATGGCGTTCACCGCTCCCGTCCATTTGCTGGATTGGAGACCGGAATGGGTCGCAGGTCGACCAGCGGGGTCGCGGCGCGGGTGACGCCGAGATAGGGCGCGATCCGCTCGACCAGTCGGCCCGCCGCCGGCGCGGCGGTCTGGGCGCCCATGGCGAAGCCGGCGGTCTCCTTGGTCGGCTTGGGACTGTCGAGCAGGATGAAGACGAAATAGCGGTCGGCGTTCATCGGTCCGTCGGTGGGAAAGACCGCCGCGAACGAGGACACGCGCTTGCCGACTACATAGTGGCCGTTGACCGCCTTTTGCGCCGTGCCGGTCTTGCCGCCCAGCCTGTAGCCGGGGGCCAGGGCGTCGGCCCCGCGGCCGGTCCCGGACGTCGCGTTGAGCCGCATCAGGTCGACCATGGTGCGCGAGGTCGCCTCGGAGATCACCCGCCGTCCGGCCGGATAGTCGCGGGGCTCGAGCTTGCGGATGGTCAGCGGGACATAGACGCCGCCGTTCATGATGGCGTTCATGCCGGTGGCGACGGCCAAGGGGCTGACCGAGATGGCTTGGCCGAAGGCCATCGATGCGACCGCGTTGTCGTTCAGCTTGGCGGGCAAGATCGGCCGGGTCGACTCCGCCAATTCGCTGGGCGCCGCGGCGAATAGGCCGAAGCTCTTGAAATAGCGCCGCATGCGGTCCGGCCCAAGCGCCAGCCCCAGCCGCGCGGCGCCGATATTGGAGGAATGGGTGAACACCTCCCACAGGGGCAGGAACGCATTGTCCTTCTCGTCGTCATGGATCGTCTGACTGCCGATCTGCAGCGGGTGGGTCGCGTCGAACACCGTGTTGATCGTGGCCACGCCCGCGTCGATTCCGGCCGCCAGGGTGAACACCTTGAACACCGAGCCGGGCTCATAGACGGTCGCGGCGACGTGATTGGTCATGCTGTCGGACCAGCTCATACCTGCCTGGTTCGGGTCGAAGGCGGGATAGCTGACCATGCCCAGGATTTCGCCGGTATGGACGTTGGTGACGATGCCGATCGCGCCCTCGGCCTGGAACATGGACGCGGCCTTCTGGACCTCGTCCTGCAGCGCCGCCTGGACCCGCAGATCGATGGACAGCGCCACCGGCGCGCCGCCGGCGCCCGCCCGGATCGGCTCGTCCAGCGCCCGCTCGGCGCCCGCCTGGCCCTTGCCGACGCCGCCGCGGTCCACATAGCCGATCAGATGCGCCGCCGTCGGCCCCAGGGGGTAGACCCGATGGGATTCCGGCTCGAACGAGACGCCGGGCAGGCCCAGATCGTCGATCCGATCCCTTTCTTCCGGCGTTAGGCCGCCCAGCAGATATTGCCGGCGATCGGCGGCCAGGGCGCGGTCCAGTCGCTGTGGCGACAGCTGGGGCAGCGTCGCGGTCAGGGTGCGGCGCACCTCGTCCCGGTTCCAGTTCTCCTTCGGGTCGAAATAGAGCCCGAAGTGCGGCAGATCCACCGCCAGCAGCTGGCCGTTGCGGTCCACCAGATCGGCCCTGGCGCCCGGCGGCGCGCCCGCCGCGGGTCCATTGCGATCGGCGTCGGCGAACAGCGCCGACCGGGTGGCCCCAGCGGCCAGCGTCAAAAAGCCGGCGGCGAACAAGGCCAGCACGAAGAACAGCCGAAGCTTGGTGTCGTCCTGGGCGCGGCCCTCGGCCTTGGACCGCTCGAAAGCGTGTTCGACCCGCCAGATTTGTTCGATCAGCCAGCGCCAGGCTGGGGGAAACCGATAAAGGGCGAGATCGGCCGGCCGCATCAGCGGCCTTCCCGGGATCGCGGCGTATCAGGCGCGACGGGCTCGGCCGGCGAGCTGACCGCCGATTTGGGAGCGGCCGGCGGGGGAGCGGCCTTGGAGACACGCTGGATCAGCGCCAGGTCCGGCAGGGCGTCTGGTTGCACCTCGTGCTTGGCCGCAATCGGCTGCAGGCCCAGATACTGGCTGGAGAGGGCCTCGAGCCGCTCGGGTTGCTCCAGGCTGGCCACCTCGGCCTGCAGTAGCTTGATGCGAGTCTGTTCATCGGCGATCTGTTGCCGCACATGGTCGATGTCAGCGCGTTCGCCGCCGGCGCCGGCCTTACTCAGATAGACCGCCAGCACCAGCGCCAGCAACACGCCGAGGCCGCCAAGCTCGACCACGCGGAAGCCTCGCACCCTCTGGTCGAACAGGTTCATGCCGCCGCCCTCCAGGCCGGGGCGTCGGTGCGCACGCCGGCGCGCAGCTTGGCCGAGCGCGCCCGCGGATTGGCCGCGATCTCCGCCTCGCAGGGTGCGCGGGCGCCGTTGAACAGCATATCGAAGCTCGGCCGCGGCCCGCCCGCCTGAGGCGGCAGGTGGCGCGAGCCGCCGGGCGTGCGCCCCGCGCGCTCGGTGAAGAAGGCCTTGACGATCCGGTCCTCCAGCGAATGGAAGGTCACCACCGCCAGCCGCCCGCCGGCGCTGAGCAGCCGTTCTGCCGCGTCCAAGCCCTGTTCCAGCTCGGCCAGTTCGGCGTTGACCGCGATGCGCAGCGCCTGGAAGACGCGGGTGGCTGGATGCACCTTGGCGCCCTTGCGTCCGCCCAGCGCCCGCTCGACCGTCTCGGCCAGGTCCAGGGTGCGGGTGAAGGGCTGCTCGGCGCGGCGGCGGACCAGGGCCGCGGCGATGCGGCGCGACTGGCGCTCCTCGCCATAGACGAAGAAGATCCGGGCCAGTTCGACCTGATCGGCGTCATTGACCAGATCCGCGGCGCTGACGCCCGCGCGCGACATCCTCATGTCCAGCGGACCGTCGCGCATGAACGAGAAGCCGCGCTCGGCCTCGTCGACCTGCATGGAGGAGACGCCCAGGTCGAAGGCCACCCCGTCGCAGGGCGCCTCGATCTGTTCGTCCATCCCCGAGAAGCGGTCCTCGATCAGTCGGAACCGGCCGGTGGCGGCAAGCGGCGCAGCAAAGCGCGCCGCCGTCGGATCGCGATCGAAGGCGATCACCTGGGCCCCCGCATCCAGGAAGGCGCGGCTATAGCCGCCCGCGCCGAAGGTGGCGTCGACGATCCGCTTACCGGGCGCGGGCGCGATCGCCGCCAGCACCTCGTCCAGCAGGACCGAAACGTGCGGGGAGTCGTTCGGCGCCGGGCTCATCCGCCCACCGCCAACTTGGTCTGCCGCTGGGCGGCGCGGACGGCGGCCAGGCCGTCGCGGGCAAGCTGACGCTGGGCCTCGCGCTGGGCCTGGAAGGTCTCGCGCGACCAGATCTGGAACCGGTCGCCCAGGCCGACCACCACCACGAAATCGGTCAGGCCGAACTGTTCGCAGAGGTTCTCCGGCAAGGTCACTCGTCCGGCGGTGTCGAACGACAGCTGGGCCATGCCGCCATGCACGGTGAATTCCAGCGCATAGCGCAGCGGATCGCCGACTTCGAATTCGTTGATCAGGGCTTCCTGGCGGTCGAACAGGGCCTTGCCGCCACCCTCGATGCAGTCGGCCTCGACCGAGGGGAAACAGAAGACGCCGTCGAAGGGGCCGGCCACGGCCGCGCGGAATTCCTGCGGCACGACGATACGCCGCTTGGCGTCCAGTGGCTTCTCGAACGTTGAGAGAAACACCTCGCCTTACCCCCGACCCTTGGGACCACGCGTCCCAGTCCGGATCTCAAATCCCGCGCCGCCCATCCCTGGGCGCGGAGTGCTCCGGACCCAACTGGGTTAACATGGGATGAATTGGGAAACAATGACACCAAATCCCCTTTTTGGCCCTGTTTCCAAGATGTCGCAGGCGGGTATGGTTAACAGTATTGGTTGTCCACAGAACATACATGGAACGCGGAAGTAGAAGGCGCCGCGACAGGCGCGCGGGCGCGTTCACAGTTCGCGCAACAGGCGAATTCCTGCGCGGCCAGCCTGCGGCGGCAATTGACAACAAAACGTAAAATTGGATCAGACGGCCTGTAAGCCGGGTTCTGTGCCGTCCGACCCAGCTTGACAGGCAAGACAGGGCCGGACGCGGCGGTCATTCCTCTGGACCGGCCATTGCTGACCGGTTCTCGCGACCTACCCGGACGGCTCGGGCCGGCGAGGCCCTGCCGCGACCGAAGGCCGCGGCGCGTCGTCCCTATTCGGTCTTGCTCCAGGCGGGGCTTGCCATGCCGTCCCCGTCGCCGGGTCCGCGGTGGGCTCTTACCCCACCCTTTCACCCTTACCCGCCTTCGCTCTACGAGCTTCGGCGGGCGGTTTGCTTTCTGTGGCGCTATCCCTGGGGTCGCCCCCGGCGGGCGTTACCCGCCGCCTTTTCGCCGTGGAGCCCGGACTTTCCTCGCCCCTTTTGCAAGAAGCGCGACCGCCCGGCCATCTGATCCATATCCAGGGTGGGGTTTTGGCGGCGGCGGGTCAAGACGCGCGAGCGTTGCGCATTGCGCTCAGCCGCCCGCCGCATGTCGAAAAGCGGTCGGCGTCAGGCCCGTCGCGGCTCGAAAGCTGCGGCTGAAGGCGGAGTCGCTGTCAAAACCGGCGCGGCGCGCGACTTCGGCGACCGTCCGGTCGCCAAGCGCCAGCATGGCCTTGGCGCGCTCAACCCGGCGCCGGCGGCGCATCTGGGCCGGCGTCTCGCCGAACGCGGCTTTGAACACGCGATGCAGATGGAACGGAGACAGACACGCGGCGTCAGCCAGCTCGGCCAGGGACAGGTTCCGGTCCGGGCTCTGCTCGATCAGGTCACGCACCAGACACGCCCGGCGAAAGAGTTCGCGGCGCACGCTCGGCCGGGCGGCCGGAATGTTCACGGTCGAGCGGGCGGCCTCGAGCGCGAGCGCGGTCGTTGCGGCAAGCGCCGCCATGACCAGGTCGCCGACATCGTCCGAGCCGTGGGCGCAGGATAACGCACGCAAGATCGCGCTCATTCGCGCGCTCGCCACTCGCCGGTGCGGTGGAAACTGAGGGAGCCGGTTCGGATCGGTTTGATGCCCGTCGAGCAGCCGATCGGCCGGCGACGCGAGTACGGCGTGGGCGTCGGCGACCAGCCGCTTTGGAAAATACAAGGTGGTGATCTCCGCTCCGGCGTCGCCCACATGGGTGGTGTAACTCGCGGACGGCGGCACGAGCAGGATTTGCCCCGGGCTCACCGACACCGACCGCCGCCCGAAGCGGTACGAGGACTCACCGCGGCCAGTCGACTTCAGGCTGATCGGCCCGGCATGTGCGGCGATGTCGACCCTTTGCGCGGACAGCCGAAAAAGCGTCGGCTCGCTGTGCAGACTTCGGATCATCGTCGAGCCGCTGGCGATCTCGGCATCCGTCCAATAGCGATCGTAGATTTGCAAGGTCATACCCGACGATAGCAGAGGCCCGCCAGTGTGGCGTCAGGTGCGCCGCGCAAATCCGATGCGCGTCAGCGCACCTCGGACAGGAAGCCATCGAGCAGAGCGTCGAAGCGTTCGGGTTGATCGACGAAGACCGCATGGCCGGCATTGGCGGCCACAACGAACCGGCCGTGCGGCAGCTTGGCCGCCATGGCCCGCTGCGCATCCAGTTCCGGCGAGTTTTCGGACGCGATGACCAGTGTCGGGACATCGAACTTCGCTATCGCCGGCGTACGGTCCGGGCCAAGCAGATCGTCCGCCAGCATCGCCGCGCCGATCGCGTCGGGGGTCTTCAAGGCGTCGGCGATCAGGGCGTCGAGCTCGGCCTTGCCGAGAGGTCGTCGAATGATCGCCCGCATCATGCCCTCGGTCGCCTCGCGCGGATAGTGAACGAACTGCGATAGACGCGCCAACTCCCGCGCCGCCTCGGCCGGCGCTGTCGCCACGCCCTGTGCGCCGCTCGAGATCGTGGAGTCGACCAGAACCACGCCCTTGACGCCGGCGACGCCGAACTGGTCGACATAGGCCGCCACGTCCTGGACCCCCTGCGACCATCCGACCAGCACGACCGGCCCGGCCTTCAGCTGTCCCAACACCGCGCGCAGGTCCCGCGCCCGCTCTTCGGGCGTGTCGCCGTCGGCGGTCTTGGTCGAGGCGCCTTGCGAGCGCGGATCGATGGCGATCACGCGGCCGCTCTTCGAGAAGGCAGCGATCTGCTCGCGCCAAATGTTCGCCGTCAGCCTCCAGCCGGGGATCAGAACGACGGCGGGCCGGGACGTCGCCGCGCCGGCCTGGATCACATGGATCCGCACGCCGGGCGCCGTTTCGACGAACAGATCGCGGGTGGAGTGCGCGGCGGACGCCTGGGAAGCCGTGGCTAGCGCCAGGATCAAACTGGCCAGCGCCCATAGTGTTCGGTCGGTCATGGGGTTCCTCGAGCTTCGAGGCTTTGACCACGCGGCGCGCGGCGGCGCCACCGCCCGACCCCTAACTTCGCAAGCCGCGCACAAAGCGTGTCGAATACGTGTCCGGGTCAGGGCTGTGAAGCCATCTCCTGGAGCTTCAGCACGGTGTTCCAGTTGCGCGCGGTCACGGTCGAGCCGGCCAGCTTGTCGAACACCGCCGGCATGAGTTTCGACTCGCCCGCCCCGCCCAGGAAATCCACCCAGAGCGCATCGCCAGCCAGCACCACGCGCTCGCCCAGCGTGGCGCGCTCCATTAGGCGCTCGGCGGCGTCGGCCTTCGGCGGCCGCTTGGAGAGGCAAAGATGCAGGTTGCGGGGCCGCTCGGCCTCGACCTCCGGAAACGGACTGCCGGCGGCATAGGCGGACCACTGCGCCGCGGTGCGGGCGATGGCTTCGGCGGAAAAGCCGAACCGGCGCACGACGACCGCCTCGACAGCGGTCTCGATCGCGTTCGCATTGCCCCCGGCCGAAAGCACCAGATTGCCGCTTTGAATGTAGCTCTGAATGTCAGCGAACCCAGCCTCGCGGCACGCCTCGCGCAGGTCCGCCATAGGCGCCTTGCGCTTGCCGGTGTTGATCGCGCGTAGGAGGACGACGAAGCGGGGCATGGCTAGTCCACCTTTCCATAAATCACCTGGTCCCAGAACCGGTCCTTCCAGAACGCGTGCTCCTTCAGCACGCCCTCGCGTTCGAAGCCGTGGCGTTCCAGCAGGCGGCAGGAGGGCTCGTTGCCGGCGGTGACCATGGCTTCGATGCGGCGCAGGCCGAGGGTTCGAAACCCGAGCGCCAGGATCGCCGGCAGCACCTCGTCCATTACCCGCCGGCCCCAGAAGCGCCGGCTGACGTCATAGGCGACCTCGCCGCGGCAGCCGCGCTCCCAGACCAGGGTGTTGAAACCGGCCGTGCCGACAAAGGCGGCGCCCCTGGCCTCGCGGATCGCCCAGCGCACGCCGGTCCCTTCGGCGCGGATGGACGCCGCCCAGGCGATCACGTCCAGAGTTTGAGCGACCTCGACATGCGGGTCGACGTCCATGAACTCGACCACGGCCGGGTCGGACAGGTGGGTCAGAAAATCTTTCGCGTCGGCCGGCGTCAGCGGTTTCAACACAAAGCGCGGCGTGGTCAGGGCCAGTTCGCCGGCCAATAGCGACGCGTAGGGGCCGACGCTCACCCCGCGCCGGCGCGCAGCAGGGCGACCAGGCGGGCGCGGGTCTCGCCGTCGGCGGCGCCGTCCACCCGCGCGGGACGCCAGTGGCGCTGGAAGGCGGTGACGATGGTCGCGGTGTCGTCGTCATAGCGGCCGGAGGGCGGCAGGTCGTAGCCCAGCCGCGTCAGGCCGGCCTGTAGGGCGAAGACGCCGGGCCCTTCGTCGCCCTTGCCCAGCGGCGCGCCGGGCGAGGCCGGCGGCTCGGCCCATAGGCCATGGCCGGCTTGGGCCAGCCGGCTCCAGGGAAACAGCTCGCCCGGATCGTCCTTGCGCCCGGGCGCGATGTCGGAATGGCCGACGATGCGGTCGTTGGGCACGCTCCAGCGGGTCTTGATATCGCCGATCAGGGCGATCACGGCGGCGATCTGAGGATCGGGGAAGGCCCGGTAGCCCCACTCATGGCCCGGATTGACGATCTCGACGCCGATCGAGACGCCGTTCAGCCCCCGCTCGCCCTTCCAGAACGAGACGCCCGCATGCCATGCGCGGCGCGCTTCGGGCACCAAGGCGAAGACCCGGCCGTCTTCCTCGACCAAATAGTGGGAGGAAACTTTGGCCTCGGGATCGCGCAGGCGCGCCAAAGCCTCCTCGCCCGCGGGCATGCCGGTATAGTGGACCACGATCATGTCCGGCGGCGCCGTGCGCGCGTCGAAGTTCGGCGAAGGCGCGTCGATATAGCTCATCGGTGAGGTTTAGAACCGCGAAGCGTTTTCGGCTAGCGCCCGTGCTGGTCCCAGCCATAGGCGACCCAGGAATGGCCGCCGACATTGCGGGCCTCGAGCAGATCGGGATCTTTCGGCTGGACGCTGCGGCGGGCGCGAAGCGCCAGGCCCGCGAAGGTGACCAGGGCCGAGGCCATCACGGCGATCACCACGATAGTGGCGGCGAAGAACAGCGCCAGCACAGCCGCGACAGCCGCTGCGGCGATGGTGGCCAGACCCGCGCCCAGCCAGGCGACGCTCTTCAGGGCGCCGCTGCCAAAAGGCTCGCGACCGCTCGCCAATGTCTCCATGACCAACCTTTCGACTCCAGGCGTCCGCCCGGAAGCCTCCTATGTCGCGCGTGCGGACTACGCCGTCAACCAATGCACGAAGGTTTGATCTGGGGTTTGATCTGGGGTTTGATCTGGGGTTTGATCTGGGGTTTGATCTGGATCAGTCCACGCCTTCCAGCGCCCGCCGCTCGCGATTGACCGCGTCGAAGGCGGCGTTGATGGCGGCGGCCTTGGCCTGGGCCACCTCCACATATTCGCGCGGCAGGCCGCGGGCCAGCACCCGGTCGGGGTGAGCTTCCGACAGCGCCGAGCGCCAGGCGGCGTGCACCACCGCGTCCGAGGCGTCGGACTCCACGTTCAGCACCGCGTACGGATCGTCCGCCGCCAGGCCAAGATGCGTGGCCTTGATCCGGCGATAGGTCAGCGGCGACAGGCCAAGCAGGCCGGAGACCTGTTCAAGATAGTCCAACTCGTCGAAGGTGATGGCTCCATCGGCGCCGGCGATGTGGAACAGGCCGTCCAGCACGTCTTCCAGCAGCTGCGGGCAGGCGTGGTAGCGTCTGGCCAGGCGCCGCGCATAGCTTTCGAAGCCCAGCGTGGTCTGCCGCGCCAGATCGTACAGCCGGCGCACATCGGCTTCGGAGCCCGCGTCGGGCTGGAACACCTCGGCGAAGGTAGCGAATTCGGCGGCGCCGGCGCGGCCGTCGGCCTTGGCCAGCTTGGCGCCCAGGGCGGTCACGGCGGTGGAAAAGGCAGGGTCTTCGCCCGGCAGCCCGGCGGGACAATCCGGGCAGTCGGCAAGATCCACCCGTCTTGCGGCGAGGTTTGCTATGTTGCGCCAGAAGGTCATGTGAAGCCCAACTTATAGAGTCGCCACCGCCCAATGACAATCGTTGAAAGCCAAACCAAAGGTTACAATTGGGTCATCTGGATCGATCGCGGAGGCACCTTCACCGACGTGATCGGCCGAGATGGCGCGGGCCAAATCCACACCCTGAAACTGCTCTCGACCAGCGAGGCATATGCGGACGCCGCGGTCGAGGCGATGCGCCGGATGCTGAACGTCGCGCCCGGCGCGCCGTTCCCGGCCGAACGCGTTTCGGCGATCAAGATGGGCACCACGGTCGCCACCAATGCGCTGCTGGAGCGGAGCGGCGCCAAGACCCTGTTCGTGACCACCCGGGGCTTTGCCGACGCGCTGGCGATCGGCGACCAGACGCGGCCGAACCTGTTCGCCCTCGATATCGTAAGGCCGAAGCCGCTTTACGCCGGCGCCCTCGAGGCGGACGAGCGGCTGGACGCGGGCGGCGCCGTGCTGCGCGCTCTGGATCGAGAGGCGCTGGAAGCCGGGTTGCGCGCGGCGGTCGGCGACGGATTCACCGCCGCGGCCATCGCCTTTCTGCACGCCGACCTCAATCCCGCGCACGAGCTGGCGGCCGGCGAGATCGCCAGGGCGGCCGGCTTCGATTTCGTCGCCCTGTCGCACCAGGTCTCGCCCCTGCCCCGCTTCGTTCCCCGCGCCGAGACCACCGTCGCCGACGCCTATCTGACGCCGGTGCTCAGGGCCTACGCGTCGCAGGTGGCCCAAGCGGTGAACGGCGCGCCGCTTTATTTCATGACCTCGGCTGGCGGCCTCGTGCGGGCCGAGGCGTTTCGCGGCCGCGACGCGGTGGTGTCCGGCCCGGCCGGCGGCGTGGTCGGCGTGGCGCGCACGGCGCAGGCGGCGGGGGCCAAGGCCGTGCTCGGCCTGGACATGGGCGGCACCTCGACCGATGTCTGCCGTTATGCCGGCGTTCTGGAGCGGCGCGACGCGGCGCAGGTGGCCGGGGTCAAGCTGCGCAGCCCGATGTTGGATGTGGAGACCGTGGCGGCCGGCGGCGGCTCGATCCTGGACTTCGACGGCCTGCGCGCCAGGGTGGGTCCCGCCAGCGCCGGCGCCGATCCGGGCCCGGCCGCCTATGGACGCGGGGGTCCGGCGACGATCACCGACGCCAACCTGGTGCTCGGCCGCATCGATCCGCGGGCCTTTCCGGCCGTGTTTGGGGCGAGGCACGACCAGCCTCTGGACATCGCCGCCGCCCGCGCACGCCTGGCGGCGCTGGCCAAGGCCATGGGCGCGCTGACGCCGGAGGCCGCCGCCGAGGGCTTCGTGCGCGTGGCGGTCGAGCAGACCGCCCAGGCGGTGCGGCGCATCTCCACCGAGCGCGGCTTCGATCCGCGCGGCCACGCCCTGGTGGCCTTCGGCGGCGCGGCCGGCCAGATCGCCTGCTGGGTCGCCGAGGCGCTGGGCGCTGTCGAGGTGCTGAGCCCGCGCTACGCCAGCCTGCTCTCGGCCTGGGGCATCGGCCAGGCCCAGGTGCGGGACCTGCGCCAGGCGGGGTTGGAGCGGAGGCTGGACGCGGAGGGGCTGGTGGCCGCCGAGGCGCTGGCGGACCGGCTGGCCGGCGAGGCGGGCGAGGCCCTGGCCGCCCAGGCCGCCGAGGCTGGCGCGATCCACCGCCGGCTGATGCTGCGCTATGACGGCGCCGATGCCCTGCTGCCGATCGACGTCTGGGGGCTCGATGAGGCCAGGACCGCGTTCGAGGCCGCGCACCGGCGCCTGTTCGGCTTCATCGAACCGGACTTGCCGATCCTGATCGCCAGCGTCGAGATCGAGGCGGAGGCGCGAGATTCGGAGAAAGAAGTGGCCCCGCACGGCGAAGTTCCTCCCCCGTTGGGGGAGGGGGACCGCGGAGCGGTGGAGGGGGCCCTGCCGGAGAAGTCTCTGCTGCGGCGAAGGCCCCCCCAGTCGCTTCGCGCCAGCTCCCCCAACGGGGGAGCAGTTATCCTCATGACCGCCGGCGGGGCTGCGTCAAACGCCCCCGTCGTCGCCGCCAACGACCTCGAAGCCCTCCTGCCCGGCCCGGCGCTGATCGTGCGCGGCGACACGCAGATCGCCGTGGCGCCCGGCTGGACAGCGCGTCCGGAGCCGGACGGCCTGATCCGCCTGACCCGGCTCGCGGTCGCGCCCTCCGCTGCGGAAGACGCTGGCGACATCGCCGATCCGGTCACGCTGGAGCTGTTCAACCGGCGTTTCATGGGCGTCGCCGAGGCGATGGGCGCGGCGTTGGAGCGCACCGCTCATTCGGTCAACATCAAAGAGCGGCTGGATTTCTCCTGCGCCCTGTTCGACGCGGACGGCGGACTGGTGGCCAATGCCCCGCACATGCCGGTGCACCTGGGTTCGATGGGCGCCAGCGTGCGGGCGGTCCAGGCCCGGCATCCGACCTTGCGGCCCGGCGAGGCCTTCGCCCTGAACAACCCCTATGCCGGCGGGACCCACCTGCCGGACATCACCGTGGTCATGCCGGTGTTCGTCGGCGACGCCGCCGCGCCGGATTTCTATGTAGCGGCGCGCGGCCACCATGCCGATGTCGGCGGGGTGCAGCCGGGGTCGATGCCGCCGTTCTCGCACGCCATCGACGAAGAAGGCGTGCTGCTGGACGCGCTGCCCGTGATGCGCGAGGGACGGTTCCTGGAGACCGAGACCCGCGCGGCTCTGACCGCCGGCCGCTGGCCCGCGCGCCGGCCGGACCAGAACCTGGCCGACCTCAAGGCCCAGATCGCCGCCTGCCAGACCGGCGCGGCCAGCGTCGCCGAGATGATCGCCGCCCACGGCGCGGCGGTGGTCGCCCGCTATATGGGCTTTGTGCAGGACAATGCCGAGACCTGCGTGCGCCGCGCCATCGGCGCCCTGCGCGACGGCGCCGCGCGGGTTCCCATGGAGGGCGGCGGCGAGATCATGGTCAAGGTCAGCGTCGATGCGGCGAGGGGCGCGGCGGTGCTGGACTTCACCGGGACCAGTGGCGTCTTGGCCTCCAACTTCAATGCACCCTCGGCCATCGTCGACGCCGCCGCGCTCTATGTGTTCCGCACGCTGATCGCCGACGAGATCCCGCTGAACGCCGGGTGCCTGAAACCGCTGAAGATCATCACGCCGCCCGGCTCGATGCTGGCGCCCGCACCGCCGGCCGCGGTGGTCGCGGGCAATGTGGAGACCAGCCAGCACATCGTCGACGCCCTCTATGCGGCGCTGGAGGTGATGGCCAACAGCCAGGGGACCATGAACAACTTCACCTTTGGCGACGACCAGCGGCAATATTACGAGACGATCTGCGGCGGCGCCGGCGCCACGGCCAATGCGGCCGGAGCCAGCGCGGTGCATACCCACATGACCAATTCGCGCCTGACCGACCCGGAAATCCTGGAGCGCCGGTTCCCGGTGCGGGTCGAGGCCTTCGCGATCCGGACCGGCTCGGGTGGCGCGGGCGCGCATCGCGGCGGCGACGGCGCGATCCGCCGCATCCGGTTCCTGGCGCCGATGGAGGCCGCGCTTTTGTCCACTCGCCGGGACTTCGCGCCGCAGGGCCTGAGCGGCGGCGGCCCAGGTCTGGCTGGCCGGCAAAGTTTGATTACTAGCCCAGACGCGCTAAAGGGGGGCGCGGTAAAGGAGCTTTCGGGCTGCTTCTCGATCGCTGTGCAGCCAGGCGACGTGATCGAGATCGAAACCCCCGGGGGCGGAGGGTTCGGTCTGGCCGACGCGCGTGGCGCCGATTGATGAGGACGACTGCTTAAATGCCCCTGGCCCCCCTGCTCGCCCTGATGCTGCTGGCCGGCGACCCCGCGCCCGCCGACACCGTCGTGACCACCGCGCCGTCCGCGGCGCCACGCGCACAGCCCGCCGCGCCAGAGGCCGGCAAGGCCGATGCGTCGTCCGAGGACGACATTCCGCCCGGCGCGCCCGGCGACGACTATGGCCTGGTCGGTTGGTGCTATGGCGCGCTCGGCGAGTATCTGAGCATCTATGACGACATCAAACCCGACCTGAAGGCGATCGATAAGATGTTCGGCACGCCGGTGGTCGAGGCCGAGCCCTATCACGACGACATGGCCGAAGCGCGCAAGGCGGAGAAGCGATTCGCCGCCGCCATGGAGGCGGCCGAAAAGGCCAGCCCTCAGCCGATCGCCCAGCACGGCGCGGACTCCATCGACAAGGGTCGGGCGATCTGGTCGGTGGCGCGGCTGAAGTCGCGGCGCAACCTGGTCGACGCCTGGCTGTTCTGGGGCGTTCCGAACCGCTGCGAGACCACCTCCAAGGCGCTGAAGACCCGCGCAACCCTGCTGGGACAGGCGATGGCCGTCAGCGCGCCCACCGTCGACGCGCCAACCAAGCCCGCCCCGGACGCCGGTCTTGCGACACCTCTGGGGCCGGACAAGTCCGATCCGCCCAAGCCTGATCCAGCCGCGGTGACGGACGGCCCCGCCCCGGCTGAGCCGCCAAAGCCGGACTGACGCGTCTTTCCGTCGCGCCGGAATGGCCCGACCCGGAAAGTCACATCGACGGGGCGAAAATGTAACATGAAATCAAAGAGATATGTGGCGGTCACGCAGCCTTGACCGATCGCGCCCGCGTCTATAGGTTCCGCCGCGATCTTAGCCGGGCCTGGACGGCGACGTCGGGTCGACGAGACTCGCCATTCGCCATGCCGAAGCCGGACGATACGGACAAGGCCGCGCTCAACCGCCTCGACGAGGAGCTTGACGCATTCGAAGCCAAGCGCGCGCGGCCGGCGTCTCCCTTCGGGGGCGGTGAGGCCGGAGCGGAAGGCTACCGTTTGGTCGCGGGTTTGATCGGCGGTTTGCTCGGGGGACTTGGCTTTGGCTGGTTCTTCGATCGGATCGCGCACACGACGCCTTTCGGCCTGATCGGCGGTTTGCTGATCGGCATTGGGTTGTCGACCTATTCCGCCGTCCGCACCGCCGGGCGGATGAGCGCGCAAGCGTCGGCGAAGTCCGGACCCGCACCGTCGGTCCCCTCCGCAGACGACGAGGACGATTGAGGGACTGAAGACCTGATGGCCGCCATCGAGCCGATGAAACAGTTCATGATCCAAAAGATCGTGGACGGACCCAAGCTGCGGATGCACGGCGTGCGCATCGTCGATCTGTCGATCACCAATTCCGTGCTCTACATGCTGATCGCCGCGACCTTGATCACCGTTTTCTTCCTGGTCGCCTCGCGGCGCGCGGTGGTGCCTGGCCGGATGCAGGCCCTGGCCGAGACGCTCTATGACCTGGTCGACAACGGCCTGACCGGCGCGATGATCGGCGACAAGGGCCGGCCGTTCCTGCCCTTCATCTTCACCCTGTTCTCGATGATCGCGGTGATGAACATCGTGGGGCTGTTCCCGCTGCAGTTCACCGTCACCTCGCAGCTGGCGGTGACCGTGACCCTGGCGCTGATGACCTTCATCTCCGTCGTGATCATCGGCTTCCTGCGCAACGGATTGGGCTTCTTCAAGCTGTTCGTACCGTCGGGCGTCAGCATCTTCATGGCCATGTTCCTGGCCCCCATCGAGTTCATCTCGTTCATGGTGCGTCCTGTCACGCTCTCGATGCGACTGTTCGGCAACATGATCGGCGGCCACGTGGTCATGTACATGTTCGCCAGCTTCGTCGTCGGCCTGGGCCTGTTCGCCTCGCATGGCGGCCTGGCCAGCCTGGGCTACGCCGGATCGGCGCTGTCCATGTTCATGGTCGTGGCGCTGATGGCGCTGGAGTTCATCGTCGCGTTTCTGCAGGCCTTCGTCTTCGCGGCCCTGACCTGCACCTACATCAATGATGTCGTGAACCTCGGTCACGGTCACTGATCCAAAACCCAACTCTTAAAGCTTCTCTCAAAGGGGATTTCTCCAAATGGACGTTACAGCAGCCAAATACATCGGCGCGGGCCTGGCCATGACCGGCCTGATCGGCGCCGGCGCCGGTCTCGGCATCCTGTTCGGCAACTATCTGCAAGCCGCCATCCGCAATCCGTCGGCCGCCGCCGGCGAGCGCCCGATGCTGTTCCTGGGCTTCGCGGTGACCGAGGCCATGGGCATCTTCGCCCTCGTCATGGCCTTCATCATCCTGTTCGTTAAGGTCTAACCCACCCATGGCGGACGCAGCGCTCCACGGGACTCACGCCACGACAGCGCCGGCCGACTCCGGCGCCGGCGGCCTGCCGCAGTTCGACCTGGTCCAGTGGCCAGGTCAGATGGTCTGGATGCTGATCATCTTCGGCGTGATGTTCGCGCTGTTCGCCAAGGTGTTCGTGCCCAGCGTCGGCGGGACCATCGCCGATCGCGAGGATCGCATCTCCGGCGATATCGGCGAGGCGAGGCGCCTGCGCGACCAGGCCGACGCCCAGGCCGCGGCCGCGGCGGCCGAGACCGCCCAGGGACGGGCGGCGGCCCAGAAGCTTGCGCTTGACGCCAAGGCCAAGGCGCACGCCGACGCCGCCGTGCGCGAAGCCGCCGAGGAGGCCCGGCTGGCCGCGACGCTCGCCAGGGCCGAGGCCGCGATCAACGCCACGCGCGAGCGGGCCATGGGCCATGTCCGCGAGATCGCCGCCGATACCGCCCAGGCCATCGTCGAAAAGCTGACAGGCGCGGCCGCGACGCCGGCCGAGATGCAAGCCGTCTCCGGCGGCAAGGCCTAGAGGGGACTGTCATGGACTTCGTGCAAGACGCGGAATTCTGGGTCTTCATCGGCCTGGTCATTTTCATAGGCGTTCTGGTTTGGGCCAAGGTCCCGGCCATGGCCATGAAGGCGCTGGACGCGCGCGGCGTCGCTATCCAGGCCGAGCTGGACGAGGCTCTGCGCCTGCGCCAGGAAGCCCAGACGCTCTTGGCCTCGATCAAGGTTCAGCGCGAGGACGCCGAGCGGCTGGCCGCCGAGATGATCGCCAACGCCGAGGCTGACTCCGCGCGCCTGCGCGTCGAGGCCGAAGCCAAGCTGGACGAACAGATCAAGCGCCGCCAGCTGATGGCCGAACGCAAGATCGCCACCGCCGAGGCCCAGGCCGCCGCCGACGTCAAGGCCGCCGCCGGCGAACTGGCCGCGCAGATCGCCGAACAGGTCCTGGCCGGCCGCCTGAAGGACCTGAAGTCCGACCCGCTGGTCGACCGCGCGCTGGGGCAGATGGCGGGCAAGCTGCAGTAGGGCTTCGCCGTCGCTGCGTGCTTCGACACGTCGGCTTCGCCGCCGGCTCAGCATGACGGGCTTGTTTTGACGCCCCCCATCTTCGTCATTCTGAGCCGAGGCCCTGAGCATCGCGAAGGGCCTCGTGTCGAAGAACGCACGACCGCCCTCTTCAGCGCGCCCGCCCCACCACCCGCACGAACCCCAGCGTTCGCCCCGCGTCCAGCCGCAGCATTTCCGCCTCCTTTCCCCCGCCGGCCGGATCATGACCCGCGCCGACCTCGTCGCACAGCTCGTCCCACGCGGCCCAATGCCGCCAGCCGTCGGCCAGCCAGTCGGCCGTCGTCACCTCCACCAGTCCGGTCTTCGCCCAATGCCGACGCCACCAATCCGGCGTGTGGAAGCTGCCGAATTGCCAGTCCCAATAGGGGCGCAGGTGGTCCGGCGGGCCGTCCTCAAGCTCCGTCGTCAATCCTGGCGAGACGATGCACAGCTGGCCGCCTGGCTTCAGCAACCGGGCGACCTGGCCGACATAGAGGTCGTCCGTGCCGAAATAGTGGTAGGCGTCGAAGCTGACGACGGCGTCGAAATAACCCTCCGCGAACGGCAGGGCGTGGGCTTCGGCATGGATTGGAAAGACCCGGTCCGCTAGACCAGCGGCCTCGATGCGGGCCCAATTCTCGGTCGGCGGGACCCACAGATCGGCCGCCCAGACGGTCACGCCGAACTCTTTGGCCAGGAAGATCGCGCTGGCCGCCTTGCCGCAGCCCAGGTCCAGGACGCGCATCCCCGGGCGAAGCTGGATGGCCTGGCTGGCCCAATCCGCCAGCCAAAGCACATTGGGGCCCATCATCGTTTCGAGATGGAACTCGGGGTCATAGGTCGAGGCGCGCGGAAACGCGGGGTTGGCCACGCGGGCGCGCTGGGCGGCGGTGAGGGTCATCGGTTGTTCTGTTGGGCGCGCACGGCGGCCAACCCTTCCTTGCTGATGCGATAGGCGCCGCCGTCGCGCGAGGCGATCAGGCGCCTGTGCTTGAGCTGCGCGAAAAGCGATAGGTCGCACGCCGTCAGGCGGAAACCCTCGCGGGTGAGACAGTCAACGCGGGTGATGCGGCCGTTCGCATCGCGATGATGCTGGATACGGCCGCCTTGAGCCAGCGCGTGCAGGATGCGCTGCTGCGGTTTGGAAATATTCAAGGCCAGTGCTCTTGAGAGGGTCGCATGACATCGCGCCCGCGCCCGGCCAAACGGCGCGGCGCGGACGAGCGAGACAGAGGCCGGCCGAAAACGGCTCAGGCCTCAGGCGACGGCAACCTCTAGCATCCAGCCTCCCCGTGAGAGCAGGCAATCTCTCGCCCAAAATTGAATCGGGGTCAATTCGGACAACGCGCCCGGACAAAGCCTCTCCCCCTCGATGGGGGGAGAGGTTGGAGTGGGGGTGCGTTCGCCATCGGTGACGGAAAGACCGTGTTCGACGTCTCCCGCGTTCTTCGCCCCAAACTTGTGCGCTCACCCCCAACCCTGCCCTTCCCCCATCGAGGGGGAAGGGTTCTACCCCCTCAACGGCAAGATGAGGTCGATCTCGTCGCGGATCGGCAGGCCGTATTCCCCCAGTGGCGGGATCGAGGGCTTGCGCAGCCGCGCCTCGTCCACCGCGCCGGGCCGTAATGCCGACAGCCGGAAACCGCGCCGCTGGTAGAAGCGCAGCGCGTCGATATTGTCGTTGGTGGTGGTCAGGCGCAGCGTGTGGAACCGCTCGCGCAGATGGGGGACGCAGGCCGCCAACAGCAATGTGCCCACGCCGCGCCATCGCTCGAAGGCGTTGATCGCGACGAGTTCCGCGATCGGCTGATCCCTGCTGGAGATGGCGGCCAGGCCCGCCATCTCGCCCGCCATCAGGATTTCGCAGTCGTCGAACTCGTAGGTCACGCCGCGTACGATCACGGGTCCGCCCCACTCCGCCTCCAGCCGGGCGATGGCCAGGTCGCGTTTTTGGCCATAGACAAGCCGCACGTCCATCATCGCCTCCATCTGCCGGACTGGATCACCACGACGCCGGATCGAACGCAAGAACCGGAGTTTTTCGAGACGCCGGCCGGGTTAGTTCCAGGGCCTGAAAAGGAGCAACCCATGAGTTTTCAAATCACCGCCCTGGACGCTGACCGCTTCGCCGGGCTTTTCGACATGTCGGACGAGGCGTTGGCCGAGCATCTGGCGGTTCGTCTGACCGCCACCTCCAAGCCGGGCTTTCCCTGCCGCGTCAGCCTGGCCGACGCCGAAATCGGCGACGAGGTCATCCTGGTGAATCATCAGCACCAGGGGGGCGTGTCGCCCTATCGCGCGACCCACGCGGTCTACGTCCGCAAAGACGCGCCGCAAGCCCATCCGGCGGTCGGCGAGGTGCCCGAACTGTTCCTGGCTCGAGTCTTGTCGCTGCGCGCGTTCGACGATCAAGCCATGATGATCGGCGTCGACCTGGTCGACGGCGGCGATCTCGCGCCCGCCCTGGACCGCCTGCTCGCCGAACCCTCGGCGGCCTATGTTCACATCCACTATGCGAAAGCCGGATGCTACGCGGCGCGGGCGGATCGGGTCTAAGCGCTTGAATTAAATCAACCACCCCTCTCCTCAATCGATGATATATCGTCAAAGGAGAGGGGCTTTTCATGCAGGACAAATGGACGGTGTCCGCCGCTGACGGCGTCGCGTTCGAGGATGGGGCGGACCGCGGCCGCATCCTGGTGTTCGGGCGTGACACCGGCGGGCGGTATTCCTTGCTGGAATGGACCGTCGCCGCCGCGCTCCCCGGCGCGGCCGATGCGCCGCGCAGCTACGGCCCGCATCGCCATCGCGAGATAGAAGAAACGTTCTACGTCAGAAGCGGCGCGCTGGAATTCCTGCTCGGGGACCAGGTGACGACCTTGAACGCGGGCGACTTCGTGCGTGTCCCGCCTGGCGTTCGTCACGGCTTCGCCAATGTGTCGGGCGTCGAGGTGGAGCTGCTGGTGAGCTTTCACCCGGGCGGGTTCGAGGAGTTGTTCCTCAAATACCGCACCGACCAGAATCCGGCGCCGGCGGAGGACGGCTTCATCGCCGACGCGACCCGCCTCTACGCCTCCGAGTTCGAGGCGACCTAGCCCCGTCTGGCCCGGAAGTACCTGCGCCGCCAGATCGATGCGCGGCGTAGGCCGGCGGGCACGATCAGCCGCTCCAGCCGCAGCGCCTGCTGCCACAGGACCGGGAAGATCTCCGGGTCGCGGCGGATCAGCCGGCGCAGCGGAAACACCACACGCGGATGGCGGCGCTGCAGATGGATGAACTGCCGGCGCGCCGAGGGCGAATTGCGCAGCACCAGGATCAACCCGATCACCAGCAACGGCAGGCCCAGGTGTCCTGGCAGCAGCGCCAGCACGAACCCGCCGGCCATCAGCACCAGGCCGACGGCGATCACCACCAGCCGCACGCCGTCGCGCGCCGCCTTGCGGGCGGACGCGGCGAGCCCGGCGAAGGAGACGCCGGTGATGGGCTCGGGACGCAGGGACACGGCTTGCAACATGGTTGGTCGAGGTCTCGCCGGCGGGAATCGGCAGGCAGGTGAAGTCACATATGAGAACGAACTTGGACCTTACCTAGGTGCAGTTGATGGCGCCCTAATGGCCGGCCATTAATTTTTGACGGCGTGGCAAATGGGCCGCAGTAGGCGCGGGCATATTCATTAGGCCGCCTCTAGAACCCTCGCCCCGCTCCTGGGCTAAGGGATGCACACATCTTGTTTGCGGCGCCAGAGACCTGGCTGCTCCCCCATTGGGGGAGCTGGCGCGAAGCGACTGAGGGGGATATTTCGGGCGCGCAAGTGCGGCGGCAAGCCCCTCCACCACTTCGTGGTCCCTCCCCACATCATGGGGAGGATCAGGCCCCCCTCCCCAACGGAGCGGGAATTGTGGCGCGGCATCGCCCACACCCAGATGTGGGCATCCCTTAGCACCCTTACGGGGCGAAGGTTCAGTGAACTGATTAACGTTCCTTCCGCGCCTTAGATAAACGCGGCCCGGTGCGACACCAGGGGCGCCAAGACCGGCGACGGCGCGGGCTTCCTTAGCATGCGCGCCACGCGCTCCAGCGCATCGGCGCCGCTGAAGGGTTTGGCCATGCAATCCCGCGCGCCCAGGCGGATGGCCCGCTGGATGTCTTCCGCCGCAAGGTGCTTGGACATCACCAGCGTCGGGAACGGCATTTTCTCCCCACGTGGGTTCAGCGCCTCGAGCACTTCGAACGCATTCATTTCCGGCAGGTTGAGTTCGATCACCAGGGCCGACGGGCGGGAATTTCGCAGCGTTTCCAGGGCCATCCGTCCAGTGCGCGCCATGCTGGTGCGAAAACCCGCGACGTCCAGGCGGATCTGCAGCATTTCCAGCACCGCCCGGTCGTTCTCGGCGACCATGACTTCCAGCCCGCGCGTGTTGAAATTCATCGCCACCGCCTCAGAACAGGTCCACGTCGCCGGAATCGGTAGGGTTGTCGATGACCGTTTCCTCGCCGCCGAAGGCCGTGAACATGCGGTCGGCCAAGGCGCCCAGGGTGATGTCGGCCAGGGCCCGGGTCACCGGGGTGGTGGCCTGAGCCGGCGCCTCCTCGCTCATTCGGCGCATGAAGGCCGAAAGGCTGGTCAGGTGCTGGCTGAGCAGGTCCACCGTGTGCATGCCTTCGAGCAGCCGTTCGCGCTGTTCGACTGGCATGGTTTGCAAGAGCTCGCCGACAATCGTGTCCAACTGGATGCACCGGGCGCCGGCCAGTTCGACCTCCCACGCCAGCACGTCGAACGTGGCGGCCACGCTCGCTTCCAGCTCCACTTCCACCCGACTCGGTGCCCCCACGCGCGCGTCTCCCGATTTGCGCGACCTTCGCAGCGTAAGCCTAACGACCGATAAATTCGGGGCCGGCCGGATTTCGTGTCGCGGGCCGGGGTCTTAAGCGTTCAGACCCGCCATCCTCCGCTCAAGCCACAGACGCTCCGCCGGCGGCGGACCCAGCGCCAGGACGGCGGCATAGGCGGCGCGGGCTTCGTCGATGCGGCGCAGGCGGCGCAGCAGATCGGCTCGCACCGCATGGTAAGGGGCAAAGCTGTTCAGCGCCTGGCCGTCCAGCGCCTCCACCTCCGCCAGCGCCGCCGCCGCGCCCGCGACCTCCGCCAGAGCCACGGCCCGGTTCAGCCGCACCACCGGATCGTTCCTCAAGGTGAGCAAGGCGTCGTACAGTCGAAGCACGATGGGCCAGGGCGCGGGATCGGCCAGGCTGCGCCTTGCGCACCAGGCGCTGTGAATGGCGGCCTGCAAGGCGCGCGGTCCAGCCACCCGAAACCGCGCCGCCTGCCTCAGATAGGCCTCCCCCGCCGCGATAAGGGCGGGGTTCCAGGCAGTCGGGTCCTGTTCGGACAAAGGCGCCATCGCCCCTTGCTCATCCAGCCGCGCCGGCCGCCGCGCCTCTGCGTACCGAACCAGGGCGGCCAGGGCCAGCGCCTCGGGCTCGTTCGGCAGCAAGCGCGCCAGCACCTCGGTCAGCTTCAGCATCTCGGCGGCGTAGCCGGCGTGCGGTCCGGCCCCGGCCGCGTCTTCGTGCGCCTTGGCATAGGCGATCTCCAGCGTGGACAGGACCGCATCCAGCCGCTCGGCCCAAGCGTCCGGCCCCGGAATCTCGAACGGCACGCCGGCTTCGGCGATCTTGCGCTTGGCGCGCACCAGCCGCTGGGCGAGGGTCGTCTCCGACACCAGGAAGGCGCGGGCGATCTCGGCCGTGCTCAATCCGCAGATCATTCGCAAGGTCAGCGCCGCGCGCGCCTCCGCCGCCACCGCCGGGTGGCAGCAGACGAAGATCAGCCGCAGCCGCTCGTCGGGAATCAGATTGGCGTTGTCGGCCATGGCGTCCTCGATGGTCGGCTCAGGCGACGGCGGATCGGGCGCCAGGCGCTGGCGCGTGCGCCGGCGGCGCAGCATATCCAGCGCGGCGCGATCGGCGGCGCGGTAGAGCCACGCCGCCGGGTCCCTGGGAACGCCTTGATCGGGCGCGCCATCCGTCGGCCAAGCCGCCGCCGCCTTCGCACAGGCCTCGGCGAAGGACTCCTCGGCGATGTCCAGGTCGCGGTAGCGGGCGGCGAGCGCGGCGATGATGCGCCCGCCGTCCTGCCTGGCGACACGCTCAAGCGGGCCTTGGTCGAGGGGGCCTGGACTCACCCCTAACCAAGCACCGGCCGGATCTCGATCGAGCCGTCCTTGAGCAGGGGCACCCGCCTGGCGATGGCGATCGCGGCGTCCAGATCGGAGGCTTCGATCACGTAGAAGCCGCCCAACTGCTCCTTGGTCTCGCCGAAGGGACCGTCATGCACGCTCTGAGCGCCGCCCCGCGTGCGCACGGTGGTGGCCGAGCTCGTCACGGCCAGGCCCGAACCACTGATCCGCGCCGCTCCAATCTCATCGATGAACGCCATATGCTGGGCGAAGATCTCGGTCATCGCCGGGTTGTCTCTCTCGTCGCCGTACACCTGCTCGTCTTCGTAGATCAAAAGCGCGTATTGCATGGCTCTCGCCCCTCCTTCGGGCTTTCCGACGACCGCCTAAGCGCGGCGCCTTCCCGCCCAAGACGCGCGAGTTTGCCCGAAATCGACCAAGAGGGAATCTTTTGGCGCCAGGCCGCGCCAACGGCCTTTGAAGTTGACTCCTGACTACGTCATCTTGAGCCGGCGCGAAGCGGCGTGTCGAAGGACGCTGGGTCGGCGCCATCTGTGCGTCCTTCGACACGCGCCCCAGTGGGCGCGGCTCAGGATGACGAGCTGGGGAAAGATCCAAGGGTCAAGTTCAAAGACCATCGCCCTACTCCGCCGCCGCCAGGACCGGCTCGGAGGGCTTCCAGCGCAGTTTCGGCTTGCGCGCCGCCAAGGTCTCGTCCAGCCGGCGCATCGGCGCGTGGAAGGGCGCACCGGTGAAGCGTTCGACGTCGCCGGCCTTGGCGGCCTCAGCCAGGGCCAGCAGGGCGTCGCAGAACCGGTCCAATTCGGCCTTGGGCTCGGTCTCGGTCGGTTCGATCAACATTGCGCCGTGGACGACCAGCGGGAAATACATGGTCATCGGGTGGAAACCCTCGTCGATCATCGCCTTGGCGAAATCGAGGGTGGTCACGCCGGTCCCATCCAGCCAGCGGTCGTCGAACAGGGCCTCGTGCATGCAAGGCCCGTCGAACGGCGCGGTCATGGCGGGCAGGAGCCGTGCCTTGATGTAGTTGGCGTTCAAGACCGCGTCCTCGGCGACCTGGCGCAGACCGTCCGACCCGTGGCTCATCATGTAGGTCAGGGCGCGGACATACATGCCCATCTGGCCGTGGAAGGCGCAGAGCCGACCGAAGCTGCCGGAACCCTCCGGCGCGTGCTCGACCAGTTCGAGACCCGCCTCGCCGTGAACCACCCAGGGCGTCGGCGCGTAGGGCGCCAGCGCCGCGCTCAGCACCACCGGTCCCGCGCCGGGTCCGCCGCCGCCATGGGGGGTGGAGAAGGTCTTGTGCAGATTGATGTGCATGGCGTCGACGCCCAGATCGGCGGGACGCACCTTGCCGACGATGGCGTTGAAATTGGCGCCGTCGCAATAGAAGTAGGCCCCGGCGGCGTGGGTCAGGCGGGCGATCTCGACGATGTCGCGCTCGAACAGGCCGCAGGTGTTGGGATTGGTGACCATGATGGCCGCCACGTCGGGGCCTAGCTTGGCGGCCAGGTCGGTCAGATCGACCCGCCCGTCCTCCGTTTGGTCGATCTCCTCCACCGCATAGCCGACGAAGGCGGCTGTGGCCGGATTGGTGCCGTGGGCCGAGTGCGGAACCAGCACGCGCTTGCGCGCATCGCCTCGCGCCTCGTGGGCCGCGCGGATGGCCAGGAGACCGCAGAGCTCGCCATGGGCGCCGGCCTTGGGCGACAGGGCCACCGCGGGCATGCCGGTCAAGGTCTTCAGCCAGTGGGCCAGCCGGTCCATCAGTTCCAGGGCGCCCTGGACCGTCGATTTGGGCTGCAGCGGGTGCAGGTCGGAAAAGCCCGGCAGGCGCGCCATCTTCTCGTTCAGGCGCGGATTGTGCTTCATGGTGCACGAGCCCAGCGGATAGAGCGCCAGATCGATGGCGTGGTTCTTTTGGCTCAGGCGCACATAGTGACGCAGGGTCTCCGGCTCCGACAAGCCCGGCAGGCCGATCGGATCGGAGCGCACCAAGTCGCCGAGGTCCGAGGCGTCCTCGTCCGCGGCCGGTAGATCGACGCCGGTCTTGTCCCAGCCGCCCAGTTCGAAGATCAGCGGCTCGTCCTGCAACAGGCCCCTGCCGCCGGTCAGCGTGGGCGGGCTCTGGTCCGCGATCGCATTGGGCCGGGTGGGACGTCCGACATTGGCCATGTTCATCACAGCACCTCCGCGAGTGCGTGGGGAAGGGTTTCGAGATCGGCCTCGGAGGTCAGTTCGGTGGCCGCGACCAGCAGGACGTCGTCGAGGCCGGCCTTGGGCAAGAGGCGCGAGAACGGCACGCCGGCGATCACGCCGCGTTCGGCCAGGGCCTCGACCACGCCCGCGGCCGATTTTGGCAGGCGGACGGCGAACTCGTTGAAGAAGCGCGGGGTCAAGACTTCGACGCCGGGGACGCCGGTCAGGCCGCGCGCCAGCTTGCGGGCCTTGGCGTGGTTGATCTGGGCCAATTGGCGCAGGCCCGCCTCGCCGAGCAGGGACATGTGGATGGTGAAGGCCAGGGCGCAGAGGCCTGAATTGGTGCAGATATTCGACGTCGCCTTGTCGCGGCGGATGTGCTGTTCGCGGGTCGACAGGGTCAGCACGAAGCCGCGCCGGCCGTCGGCGTCGACAGTCTCGCCGGTCAGGCGGCCGGGCATCTGGCGGACGAACTTTTCGCGGGTGGCGAACAGGCCCACGTAAGGCCCGCCGAAGTTCAGGCCATTGCCGATCGACTGGCCCTCGGCCACGGCGATGTCCGCGCCCATCTCGCCCGGTGATTTGAGCAGGCCCAGCGACACCGTCTCGGTCGTCACCACGATCATGAGCGCGCCGGCGGCGTGGGCGGCTTCGGCGATGCGGCTGACATCGGTGGCGGTTCCGAACACATTGGGCGTCTGCACCACCACGCAGGCGGTGTTGGCGTCGATCGCCTCGATCACCGCCGCCTCGGCGTCCACGCCCGGGGCCTGACGCGTGACATCGACACCGGCCACATGGGCCAGGGTCTGGATCGCCTCGGCATAGTGGGGATGCAGGCCGCCGGACAGCACCGCTCCGGGCCTGCGGGTGATGCGATGGGCCATCATCACCGCCTCGGCCGCGGCGGTCGAGCCGTCATACATCGAGGCGTTGGCCACCTCCATCCCGGTCAGGGCCGCGACCTGGGTCTGGAACTCGTACAGATACTGCAGCGTGCCCTGGGCGATTTCCGGCTGGTAGGGCGTGTAGCTGGTAAGAAATTCCGACCGCTGGATGATGTGGTCGACGCTGGCCGGCACATGATGACGATAGGCGCCCGCGCCGCAGAAGAACGGCCCCTGCCCCGCCGATCGGTTGCGCGCGGCTAGGGCGCTGAGGTCCCGCTCGACCTCTAGCTCGCCCAGGTGCGCCGGCAGATCGACCGGCGCGGTCAGACGGGCGGACTGGGGGACATCGACGAACAGGGCGTCGATAGAGGGCGCGCCGATCACGCCCAGCATCCGGGCGCGGTCGTCAGGGGTCAGGGGCAGATAGCGCATCAATAGGGTCCACTTGGAACCCTTCCCCCTCGATGGGGGAAGGGCAGGGTTGGGGGTGAGCACGCCGAAGATGGGGCGAAGAATGCGGTTGGAGTCCGAAGTAATCTTTTCATCGCCGATCGTGGACGCACCCCCACTCCAACCTCTCCCCCATCGAGGGGGAGAGGCTTTCTGAGCGTCATCGGATTCAAGGCGGACGTCATCTCGGTTCTTAAAGCGTGCCGAGATAGGCGTCGTAGGCGTGGCGATCCATCAGCGCCTCGACTTGGGACGGATCGCTGATCTTCAGCTTGGCGAACCAGCCGGCGCCCTCGGGTTCCTGGTTGACGGTCTCGGGGGTGTCCGACAGCTCCGCATTGGCCTCGACCACCTCGCCGGAGATCGGCGCATAGACATCGGAGGCGGCCTTGACGCTCTCCACCACGGCGAAGGCATCGCCCACCGCGACCTTCCTTCCGACTTCGGGCGCCTCGACGAACACCACATCGCCCAGCTGCTCGGCCGCGTAGGCGGTGATGCCGATGGTGGCGACATCGCCGTTCAGTTCGACCCACTCATGGTCCTTGGTGAAACGCATCGGGCTTCTCTCTTCAGGGTTCTTAAGGTCTAGGGGTTTCTGACGTAGCGATGGGGAACGAAGGGCATCGGCGTAACCTCGGCGGCCTGGGTCTTGCCGCGGACCACCACGCCCAGCCGCGTCGCCGGCTCGGCGAGGGCCGGCGGGACAAACCCCATGGCGATCGGCGCGCCCAGCGAGGGCGCGAAGCCGCCGCTGGTCACCCGGCCGACCACGGAGCCAGCGGCGTCGACGATGTCAGCGCCCTCTCGCGCCGGCGCGCCCTCCAGCACCTTCAGGCCCACCCGCACCCGCTTCAGCTCGCCGCCGCGTTCGCGCGCGACCCGGTCCGCGCCAGGAAAATCGCCAGCCTTCAGCCTACGCTTGGAGACCGCGAATCCGAGACCGGCTTCGATCGGAGAGACGGTCCCGTCGGCGTCGTGTCCATAGAGCGGCAAACCGGCCTCCAGCCTGAGCGAATCGCGGGCGCCCAACCCGATCGGCCGCACCCGTTCGTCCTCGGCCAGCCGGTTCCAAAACGCTTCGGCGATGCTGGCCGGAACCAGGATTTCGTACCCGTCCTCGCCAGTATAGCCCGAGCGCGAGATCACCAGGCCGTTGCCCTGATATTCGATCCGCCGGAAGCCCATGAAGCCCAGCGCGCCCGCCTCGGGCAGGATTTCGGCCAGCACAAGGGCGGCTTCGGGGCCCTGCAGGGCGATCAGCGCGCGGTCGTCGGCCCGGGTCAGCCGCGCGGCCTCGCCCGCCGCGGCCTGGAACCGGGCGAAGTCGCCGTCCTTGGTCCCGGCATTGACCACGATGTAGAGCATGCCCGCCCGATCGGGCTGCAGCGGCCGGCCGATCATCAGGTCGTCGACCATGCCGCCCTGCTCGTTCAGCAGCAGGGTGTAGCGCAGCTGGCCCGGCTTCAGCCCGGCGATATCGCCGCAAACGATCTTTTCGGCCAACGCCGCGACCGCGCGATGATCGGCGTCGGGATCGCCGGACTTTTCAGTCAAGGTCAGGAATGACGGACCCATGTGCGAAACGTCGAACGCGCCGGCGTGCTCACGGGTCCAAAGGTGCTCCTTCAAGATCCCGTCGCGGTATTGCACCGGCATCTCATAGCCGCCGAACTCGACCAGGCGCGCGCCGGCGGCGACATGGACTGGATAGAGTGGGGTTCGTTTCAGGACTTCGGACACGGTTGGCTCCAGGACGACGGCGAGCGTGCTTGGGCGGACTGCCGCCACCCATCACGCGCCCCCGCTGTCCTTAGGCCTGAGAGATTCCGGAACCGCTTGCGCGATCCCTTGCTCCGTCGGCGAGCCTTAAAGGCTGCTTTCCAGCGTCCATCAACCCGCGCGGTCCGTTTGCCTGAGCGTTTCCGGGGCGGTTGCGCCTTCGGCGCCGGAGGCGATGCCCCGGCCTCTCCCGCGAGAGTCGGCGCAGAGATGCGGGAGGCGGCGGGGAGAGTCAAGCTTGGGCAGACGGGGTGAAATCGTTCGAGGCGGCCAGTCTGAAGGGCGCAACGCGGCAGTCCGCCAGGAAGCGGACGTTGCAACAGTCTCAGGTGGGTGGAGAGCCGCCGCTGCGATTTTGCGATGCGGGCGCGGCTACGGCACATTCCATTCGCGGAAATGGTTTAGCTTAGCCAGGCTCGACCGACGCCGAGCGCGAGGGGCGAGACCTATGGACGAGACCGAAGAGCTGATCCGGCTCTGTTGCCGCGCGCTCGTCGCCCAGATGAACGCCGCGCCTGGGTTCGAACTGCACATGACGCAGAACTGCGTCTTGGGTCTGACCGACGAGCCTCTGGCCGACTTCAATATGCTCACCCTGGGCCCCGATCCCGACGCCGAGGCCTTCCTCACCCGATCGGTGGCGCGGGCGAAGGCGCGAGGGCTGCCGCTGCTGGCCATGATGAGCCCCCATGTGGCGCGGACGCTGGCGCCCGTCGCAACGCGGCTGGGTCTAACGGCCGCGGGCAAGTCGCCGCTCATGGTGCTGCGCGCCGGAACGACCGTTCGGCCGAGCCGCCCCACGAAAGTCACACGCGCGCTCGGCCCCGAGCTCGTCGGCATCGCTGGCGATCTCGTCGCCGCAGCCTTCGACGCGCCGCGCGACGCCGTCGCCAGGTGTATCGATGTGGGGCTCACCGAGACCGCGGGCGTGGAGACCTATATCGCCTGGGGCGACGACGGACCGATGAGCGCCGTTTCCGTGACGCCCACTGGAAACACGGCGGGGATCTCGCTCATGGCCACGCTGCCGGAGCACCAACGCAAGGGCATGGGCCGCGCCCTGCTCACTCAGGTGATAAACGACTATCGGAGCCGGGGCGTGGTGCGCTTCCACCTGGGCGCCACCGAAGCGGGCCGACCGCTCTACGCAAGTCTCGGATTCGAGAAAATCGCCGACCTCTCCGCTTGGGTCTTGGGACACTCAACCCAAGTGCACGGCTAGAGACTGAAGCCGCTCTAGGAGACGCAAATTTGGCCGTCCAACATGGGTCGATTCCATCCTCTGAAGCCCGACCGAAAAGCGGCCGGAACTAGAAAGCGTGCGGGTGCGGCTCCCGCCGGTCGGGAAGCGTCCCAATGACGGTCGTCCAAACCGCGTCACCACCGAGGAGTCCCGGGCAAAACGTTCGCAGAAGCCGCACGCTATCGCCTGCCTCCGGGGCATAGGTCGCTATTACCAGATCTCTTGACCAACCGGCGGTCCGAAATCCACCTCCTCGTGGAAGGACTCAGGCGGCCTGGGCTTCTACAGCTTTTCCAGCACCGTCTCGGCGGCCACCAGGTCCTGAGCGCCGATGCCGACAAGCTTGGCGATCGTGATGTCGGCCGGCGACGACCGGCCGATCACTCGGCCGGCGATGACGTCCCCCAGCTCGCCCGCCAGCCGCCCGGGGGCGAAGCTTCCGCTCTGAATCGCCCGGTAGACATCACCGTTCTCGATGGTCGTGGCGATCGAGTCGACAAAGACCCGCGCGCGCTCGACCGCCGCCGGCTCGAGTTCGCACTTGGTCGGATCGTCCGCGCCAACCGCGGTGATGTGCTGGCCGGGGCGCAGCCATTCCGCGCGAACGAGGGGCTCGCGGGACGACGTGGCGGTGATGAGGACATCGCTCGCGCGCACGACGCCTTCCAGATCCTCGCCGGTTTCGATCTCGACGGCGGTGAACGTTTCCTGCAGGCGCCGCTTCAGGCGATCCGCCGCGCTCGGATTGCGCGCCCAGATCAGCAGCCGCTCGAAGGGGCGTTCGCCATGGAGGGCGATCGGCTGCCAGTAGGCTTGCACGCCCGACCCGAGAACCGCGGCCGTCGCTATGCGAGGCGGCGCGAGAAATCTGGCGGCGATCGCGCCAGCCGCCGCTGTCCGGATATCCGAGAGGTAGTGCTCGTCGTTCAGGAGCGCCAAGGTGTGGCCCGTCTTGCTGTCGAAGACCGCGATGAATCCGCCCTGGGCCTGCCCGCGCGCCACGTTGACGGCGAACCAGGGCGACACTTTCACAATGTACACGGAATGCCCGCTCAGGACGCCGGTCTTGACATAGACGTCGCCTAGATCGGGGCTCTCGGCCGGAAACATGACGACAAGCCCGTTTTGCGCCTTGCCCGCGCTCGATTCCTCGAACGCCCTTGCAACGGGTTCGACCAGGTCTTCGAACCGCACCGCTTCGCGCAGGGCGTCGGCGCCGATGATCCGGACAGGCGGTGGATTGATCACGCCGCGCATTCCGGTTCGCGGTTCAGCCTGCCCGATCCGACCAGGGCGACAGCGCCGCCAACGCGAACGGAGGTTACGGATTGTCGCTCGCCGCGCGCTTCGACGTGCAGCTGGCTGGGCCGGCCGGCGAACCGGCCCTGATTGAGGATGAAGACCTCGCCCGCTCGCGCTAAACCGCGCCGGAGCCGATAGGCGCCGATCGTCCCCGCCGCGCTGCCGGTGGCGACGTCCTCGGTGATCCCGTCATTGTTCCAGTGCCTTATTTCGAGAGCGGTCTCGTCGAGCAGCACGGCGAATTGGGCGCCGTACCCTTGCAGTAGATCGGTGATGTCGTGGGCGATTCGAGCCCTAGCCAAGGCGCCGGGTTGGACCGGGACGATCAGATAGCGCAGACCCGTGCTCACGATTTCGATGGGCAGATCATCCCTCAGATCATCGACATTGAGCGAGAAGGCGCTCGCCACGGCTTGGCGCGCGTCAACCTCGCCAAAAAATTCCGGAACCCCTTGATCGAGCAGGCCAAAATAGCTCTGCCCGGTTCTTTCGGTCGAAACCGTGACCGACTTGCTGGAGAGATCGAACCGCCAGGACTGGGGCGCCTCGGAGCCGGCGATGGAATGCAGCACGGCCGCGGCGCCGATGATCGGATGGCCGGCGAAGGGCAGTTCTTCAAAAAGGTCGAACACGCGCGCCCGCATCCTGTCGGGGTCTAAGGTCGGCTCCAGGAAAATGGATTCGAAGTGCCGAAGCTCCTGCGTGATGCGCAGCATCTGGACGGCGCTCAACCCGCGCGCATCCGAGAATACGGCCAAGCTGTTGCCGTTATAAGGCGTTCGGCTGAACACATCGACGTGCACGTAGTCGAGATTGGGCAAGACCGCCTCCGTCAAAGGTCCGATTGAAGTCGCTGGATGAAGCGCGCGATCGCCGCCTCGTCACGGCGGTAGAAGGTCCATCCCTTCTTCCGCGTCGCGACCAGCAATCCAGCCTCGGTCAAGAGTGTCAGGTGCCGCGACGCCGTCGCCGGCGCGACGCCCAGTTTCTCGCGAATGAAATCCGCGCAGACACCGTCGGCCTCGAAATCGCCGTCCACCTGAGGGGGGAAGTGATCGGCGGCGCGCTTGAGATACTCAAGGATCGCAAGCCGGACCGGACTTGCCGCGGCCTTCAAGGGTTTCAGCCACGCCGTGGCAGGTAGGTCCGTAATTTCGCGAATTCGCATAAATACGAAATAGACTTGCGGTAACACATTGTCAAATCGTCGCCGCCGCCAACGGGCGGCTGAATTTGAACCCTGGCGGAGAAAATCGGCAGCCAGCGGTGATCGGGTCGCGCCTCGGTGACGTAGACCATTCAGACGCCCGATCTGTCGCCCAGACCGGCGTCGATCTCCCTGACGCGCTGGTCCGCCAGCGCCGGGGGCCGGCGGGCGCCTCCCCGGGCTCGCCGGCCATCCCCGCGTCCGGAGGCCTTGACCGACCCGGCGGCGGCGCCGACAGTCGCAGGCATGGGCAGCTACAACCAGTTCGCCGGCCGCAGTCTGGATCGCATCGCGGCGCTGAGCGACGGGCTGTTCGCCGTCGCCATGACCCTGATCGTGCTGGAGGTGCACGTTCCGCTGAAGGCCGCCGTGCATAGTGAACACGATCTGTGGCTGGCCCTGGCGGCGCTGGCGCCGCGGGCGGTGACCTATGTGCTCAGCTTCATCACCCTGGGCATCTTCTGGGTCGGCCAGCAGACCCAGCTGGACCAGCTGGATCATGGCGACCGGAACCTGGCCTGGCTGCACGTGGCGTTCCTGGCCGTGGTCGCGGTGATGCCGTTTTCGACGGAGCTGCTGGCCGACTTCATCGCCTTTCGCGCCGCCTTGCTGGTCTATTGGGCCAATCTGCTGTTGCTGGGCGTCGCCCTGTTCGTGACCTGGAGCTATTCGGTTCACGCAGGATTGCTCAAAGCCGACACCCATCCGCAGGTCGTGCAGGCCGTCCGCCGGCGCATCGTGGTCGGCCAGATGCTTTATGGCTTCGGCGCGGCGCTTTGCCTGGTCAACACCTATTGGAGCATCGGCTTCATCGTGACGATCCAGGTCTATTACGCGTTCGCGCCGAGGATTCCGGTGGTTTCGAGGCTGTTGACGTAGTCGTGCGTGCTTCGACACGGCCGCTTCGCGCCCGGCTCAGCATGACGAGGTGAGGGGAATGCAAAGCGTTCGTCATGCTGAGTCGGCGCCCTGAAAGGGCGGCGTGTCGAAGCACGCACCCAGCCGGCTACATCCGCTCCGGCGTCTCGATCCCCAGCAGGTCCAGCGCGATCTCCAGCTGGCGCAGGGTGGTCGCCGAAAGGGCCAGGCGCGAGGCCCGTACAGCTTCGTCCGGCGCGCCCAGCACCGGGCAGGCGGCGTAGAATCTCGAGAATCCCTGGGCCAGCCGGTAGGCGTGTTCGGCGATGAAGTGGGGCGCGCGTTTGTCATAGGCCTCGGCCGCCGCGCGGTCGAAGGCGTCCAGCAACACGGCCAGGTCCCGCTCGGCGGCCTCGCCGATCACAATCGCCCCCTCGGCCGCACCCGTCTCGGCGGCCTTGCGCAGTAGGGATTTGATCCGCACCGCCTGGTACAGCAGATAGGGTCCGGTCTTGCCCTCGAAACTCATGAACCGGTCCAGGTCGAAGACGTAGCTGGTGCCGCGGAAGTTCTGCAGGTCGGCGAATTTCAGCGCCGCCACCGCGACCTTGCGGGCGATGTCCTCGAACTCCTCGAGGGGAAATTCCGCGCCCAGCCCGGCCTCGTGCAACCGCTCGCGGGCCTTCTTGGTGGTCATCAGGATCAGGTCTTGCAGTTTCAGCACCCCGCCCGCGCGGGTCTTGAACGGCTTGCCGTCGGTCCCGTTCATGGTGCCGAAGCCGATGTGCTCCAATGAGCCCTCGGCGACATAGCCGGCCAGATAGGCGGCGCGGAACACGATCTCGAAATGGTCGGCCTGCCGCTGGTCGACGCAATAGAGCACCAGGTGCGGGTCGAAGCTCTGCTTGCGGTCAAGGATGGTCGCCAGGTCCGTGGTGCCGTACATGGCCGAACCCTCGGACGAGACGACCAGCAGCGGCGGCAGCTCGCGCTTGTCGCCCTGGCGTGAGACCCGCACGATCAGCGCGCCCTGATCCTCGACCAAGAGGTCCTTGGCCTTCAGGTCCTCGACCATCGGCGCGATCAGCGGATCGACGGTGCTCTCGCCCTTCCACAGATCGAAATCGATACCCAGAGCGTGAAAATCGCGCTCCAGCGCCACCTGGCTGACCTCGGTGAAGCGCCGCCACATGGCCAGATAACCCGGATGGCCCGCCTGCAGCTGCGCCGTCACCCGTCGCGCGCGATCGCGATAGTCCGTATCGTTCTTGGCCCGCGCGGCGGCCAGCGGATAGAGCCGGTCCAGCGTCTCCAGGTCCAGGTCGTCGAGCGCGGCCGCGTCGGGCTGGTCCTGTTCAGCCACCGCCCGCCAGCGGGGGTTCTCGTCGCTGGCCGCGACGATCAACAGGCCCATCTGAAAGCCCCAGTCGCCGAAATGGGCGTCGCCCAACACGGTGTCGCCCCGGCGCCGGAACAGCCTTTTAACGCTCTCACCCAGGATGGAGGCGCGCAGGTGGCCGACATGCATCGGTTTGGCCACGTTCGGACCGCCATAGTCGACGATCACCCTGCGCGGCTGTTCGACAGGCGTGAGACCACAATCGGGATCGGCGGCGATTTCGTTCGCCCTTGCAGCCAGGGCCCTGTCGCCGACCCGCAGATTGATGAAGCCTGGCCCGGCGATCTCCACCGATGACAGCAGCGAATCGCCAGCCAGCCGCTCGGCCACCTGGGCGGCGATCTCGCGCGGATTGCGGCGTGCGGCCTTGGCGGCGGCCAGGGCGCCGTTGCACTGGAAATCGGCCAGGTCCGGGCGATCGGACGCGCTGACGCGGCCGTGTTCGGCGGGCAGGCCTGACGCCGCGAAGGCCGCTGAGACGGCCTCGCTCAGCGTCGCTAGCAGATCTCTCATTGCGTTCCGGGCGACCCCTGCGGCGAGGCGGCCGTATTCACCGGCGCGCCGGCGTTGGCGTGGAAGCGTTTGCCGTCGCGATTGAAGTCGGCCATCTCCGGCGTCACGTCAAAGCCCACCAGAACCTCGAAGTTCGATCCGCTGACATCGGTATCGGCCCGGGGAATGCGGATGCCCTCGACATGGTCGGTCACCAGCACCCGGTCGGCGCCGGAGGGGAAGTTGGCCCGAACGGTGAAATATTCCTTGGCCAAAATCTCCTGGTTTCGGTCAGTCACGGCCACCCAGTACTGATAGTCCTTGCTCGAACCCGCCGCGACCGGTCCGCGGCCGAAGGCGAACAGCAGCTCCATCTTCACGGTGATGGGGTCCTTCGCGCCATAGGCGCAGCCGGAGGACAGACCTTGGATCTCGCCGGTATAGCCGACGCCGGAGGAGCTGGGCTTGGCCGGATCCTTGAATTCCAGGTAGCGGGCGGCGTCATAGAGAACTTTGACGTACGGACAGGGGCCGGCGTTCTTCTTGCCGGGGAGGTCGAGGTTGACCGTGGTGTTCCACTCCTCGTCCTTCTTCTTCTTGGCCGCGTCATCGGCCGAGGTGTCAGGCGCGCCTCCGCCGTGACCACCGCCGCCACCGGGGCCGCCGCCGCCTCCTCCGCCCCCGCCGCCATATTGTGCAAAGGCGGTTCCGGCCGGAATCGAGAACCAGGCGGCGATCATGATTGAGGCGGCGAGCAGGCGGCGCATGGGATTGGACTCCAAAGCCCGCCAAGCGATGACGCGCGAGCTCAAAGCGCTTGATACCGGCTTCCGCGCCTCGCCGCAACGCAGCGCTGGCGGTCAAGCCGACCGGATCGGGCCGATCCAGCTGGGATGGCGGCCTAATGATTGTCCGAGACAAGGTCGTTTGGTTGACAAGGTCATTTTGGACCGGCGTGGTCGCGTTGCGGATCTACGTGTCGGCTTCTGAGCCATCGCTTGACCTGCCAACCCACCGCGTGATGCTTATCCGCAGGCTCCTTGGGAGGCGGCTTGCCACATATCAGACATGCAGTCGCAGGGCTTACAGCCGCTCTCATGCTTCACGGGCCGCCGAGCCAAGCCGAAGAGGCCGTCCTATCTGTCCGTCCTCCGCTGAATTACGCGGACGCGGGCCATTGGGTATGCCGTCCCGGCTCCGAAGCTTTTTGTCACGATGACCTCACCGCCACCGTTCTCCGGCCCGACGGTACTAGTCGCGCTGAGACCTTTCGCCCGCAATAGCGCCGAGCGCCGACTGCTTCTACGTTTACCCGACCGTCTCATTGAGTCCGGGTCTTTCAGCCGAGCCCGTTGTCACGATAGCGGAACACCGCGCTGTGTGGCAGCAGGTTGAGCGTCTCGCTTCCCTGTGCCGCCTGTTCGTCCCGCTCTACCGGCAAGTAACCGTCACCTCTATGAAGCCGGGCTTTCCACCCCCAACTTCGCAAGCAAACCTCGCCGCCAGTCGTCTGGCCGAAGCCGACGTGCTTGCTGCCTGGGACTACTACATGGCGCATTACAACGAAGGCAGGCCCATCGTCCTGATTGGACATTCCCAGGGCGCCTTCATCATCATTCGGCTTCTCCAACAGCGGATGGACGGGGAGCCGGCCCAACGTCAGCTAGTCTCCGCGATCGTACCCGGCGCATTCGTGCTGGTTCCCAGGGGGAAGCAGGTCGGTGGAACGTTCAAGACAATCCCGCCTTGCCGAGCCGACACGCAGACCGGCTGTGTGATCGCCTTCAACACGAAACGCGCCGACCGTCCGCTCCCCGCGGACATGAAGCCGCAGTTCCCCGGCCAAGAGCCGGTCCGCACGAATCCCGCCGCACTTGGGGGCGGCGCGGGCATGTTGAAGCCCTACCTGTCTACCGTTGGCGAGACGATCATCCCGGACTTCACAGTAGCGCAGGCAGCGTGGACACGGGATGGCCGCGCCATTCCAACACCGTTTGTCACGACGCCCGGCCTCTATTCAGCCGAGTGCCGCAGTGACGAGCACGGGACGTTCCTTGCGGTCTCCACCCGATTGAGGTGGAACGACAGTCGGACCGGAAACCTCACTGGGGACTGGATGATCGATGGCGCGCCCGAACCGACAATGGGCCTCCACCTCATCGACCTGAACCTGACCGCCGGAAATCTACTGGACGTTCTTCGTCGCCAAATCGCCACGCTGGACGCCAGGAGTAGCCCTACCCGCTGACCCACTTCACAGCTGGGCCGAGTGTCCGCTCCCAGCAGAAACGCCTCGCCCCTTGACCCGACACCCAACGTCGCGGATCACCGGCGCATGGCCGTCTATACCGACATCACCGACGCGGAGCTGGAGCAGTTCCTGGGCGCCTTCGATCTGGGCGCGCCGACGATCTTCAAGGGCATCGCCGAGGGGGTCGAGAATTCCAATTTCCTGCTGGAGACCGAGGGCGGGCGGTTCATCCTGACGGTCTATGAGCGGCGGGCGCGGCCCGAGGACCTGCCGTATTTCCTGAATCTGATGCGCTGGCTGGCGGAGCACGACTTTCCATCCGCCACCCCGATCGCCGATCGGCAAGGCCGCCTGCTGAGCGGCATCCGGGGCAAGCCGGCGGCGCTGGCCAGCTTCATGCCGGGCCTTTCGGTGCGCCGGCCGACCGCCGCGCACTGCCGCGAGGCGGGCGAAGGTCTGGCTTGGCTGCATCAGGCTGGCCAGGGCTATCCGGGCCGGCGGGCGAATGACCTTGGCCAGGCGGCCTGGGCCGGCCTGTTCGCGCCCCTGCACGCCGAGGCGGAGGCATTGAAGCCTGGTTTGGCGGCGACCATCGCGGCCGACCTGGATGCGCTGGAACGGGCCTGGCCGCGGGATCTGCCCGCCGGCGTGGTCCACGCCGACTTCTTTCCCGACAATGTGTTCTTCAAGGCCGGCCGGTTCGCCGCGGCGATCGATTTCTATTTCGCCTGCGACGACCTGTTCGCCTACGACCTGGGGACCTGTTTGAATTCCTGGTGCTTCGAGGCCGATGGAACCTTCAACGTCACCAGCGCCCAGGCGATGATCGCCGGCTATGAGCGGCGGCGGACCCTGTCGCTGGCGGAGCGGGCTGCCCTGCCGATCCTTTGCTGGGGTTCGGCGATGCGGTTCTTCCTGACCCGTCTGGCCGACTGGGGGGCCACCCCGCCAGGCGCCCTGGTCAGGCCGAAGGATCCCCTGGAATACGAGAGCAAACTCGCCGTGCACCGCGCCAATCAGGGCGGCGGCGGGCTGATGCTGCTGGATCCTCGCCCATGAAGCCTGAACGATGACGCCAGATGTGGTGATCTATACCGACGGCGCCTGCCGCGGTAATCCGGGGCCAGGCGGCTGGGGCGCCTTACTGATGTCCGGCGGCCACGAGCGGGAAATTTGCGGCGGCGAACTGGCCACCACCAATAATCGCATGGAGCTGACGGCGGCGATCGAGGCGCTCAACGCCCTGAAGCGACCGTGCCGGGTCGAACTGCACACCGACAGTCAATATGTGCGCAACGGAATTAGCGAATGGCTGCGCATCTGGAAAGCGCGCGGGTGGCGCACTACTTCAAAGGGCGCGGTAAAGAACGAAGACCTGTGGAGGCGGCTGGATGAGGCCCGCACCCGGCACGAGGTCGACTGGCGTTGGGTCAAGGGGCACAGTGGTCATCCCTTGAACGAGCGCGCCGACGCCCTGGCGCGTAAAGGCATGTTGGAGGCATTGGGCGAAATCTGATTGGCCGCGTTTTGGTTTGATGATAAACTTCTGATGGTTTGACATTGAATGATATTCTCATGAACGCCCCCTATCCTTCGATCAGCCGGACGCCGGTCACGCGGGTCCAGGATCGCCCGGACATCCAGGTCTTCACCGAGATCGGCATCATCGGACACCTGATGCGCTCGGCGGTGGCCAAATCGCTGCCGTCCGGCATGACCTATTCCCAGTGGGAGGTGCTGGTGCATTTCTCGCGCACCGGCGACGGCGAGACCCCGGCGCAGTTGGCGCGCGCCCTGCAGGTGACCAAGGGCGCCATCACCAACACCCTGCAGCGGATGCAGGCTCTGGACCTGGTCGAGATCAGCGCCGACGCTCATGACGGACGTAAGAAGCGCATCAAGGTCACCCGCCAGGGCGCGGGCGTCTATACCCAGATGCTGCGGATGGTTCGCCCGCATCTGGACCAGTTGCGCGGCGGCTTCACCGACGCGGAATTCGAAACCGCCCTGCCCTTCCTGCGCGCGCTGCGCGTCTGGCTGGACGAGAACCGCAACCCGACCGCGGCCGCGGCGGATGGGTTTGACGTTGCCTAATACCAATGGCCCTCGGCATCGACCCATTGAACCTCCAACTTCCTCATTCTGAGGTGCTCGGCGCGTAGCGGCGAGCCTCGAAGGGCGCACGATCCGCGCCGCCTTAGCGTCCTTCGAGGCCCGCTTCGCTGGCGCCTCAGGATGAGGGATTTGGGAGGTTCCGGCCGGTTGGGCTCAATGGCCGCTGGCCTAAGCTGACCTAGGCGGCCGAGACCGCAACCCTTCGACCAGCAAGGCGAACGCCGGCGAGAGTTGGCGCCGGCTGGGATAATAGGCGCCCCACACTCCCGGATGGAATATCTAATTCACCGGCGCGAATATGGCCACGCGCGCCGGAACGAGCAGGCTGGCGTAGCCGACATAGAGTTCGTGGGTCGCCGGATCGACCGCCAGCGTATGCGCGCCGTAATGGAGGCGTATTTGATCGAGCCGCCTGTAGGAATCAGGCGAGTCCTGCTGGATCACCGACAGCACCCCCGACCTGCCGGTCGTGTAGAGCCGGTGAAGCCTGGGGTCATATCCCACCGAGTCCGGGCCACCGCCGATCGGCAACGAACTTGCGACGCGGTGGGTGTCGAGATTGAAGATTACCAATCGGGCGTTGCCGGAGCACACCACGAAGAGCCGACGCCGCGCCGCGTCAATCGCCATTCCCGACGGCCCCAAGCACCCGTCTAACGGCCAGCGCTGGGTGACTGACCGCTTCGCCAGGTCGACGGCCACTATGGCGTTAGCGTCCTTCAGGTTCTGATAGAGCAGTTTGGTCTCGCCATCGAAGGCGGCGAACTCCGGCTCGCCGCCCAAGGGGATGGTCGCGACCTTGGCCTGGGTCGCCGGATCGATCAGCGTCGCGACCTTGGCGTCGCCGCTGTCGGCATAGACCAGCTTGTTCGCCGGATCGTAGAATATCCCATCAGGATCGTCGGCCACCGGAATGCGCTTCACCAACCGCATAGTCTCCGGATCGAAGATGTCGACGGTGTTGGCCTCGCTTCGCGTCACATAGGCCAGGCCGCTCGCCGGATCGACGACGACCCCATGCGCCGCGGGCGGCCCCGCGAGCACCGCGACGTGGGGGGCGGCGGTCCCGTCCAAGGCGACCTTGTACACATCACCGCTGCTCACGCTGGTGACGAACAGTTCCCCGCCTCTGATGGTCAGATAGTCGAGAATGCTCAGCCCCCCGCCCCTCGGAAGGAGAACGTAGCCCTGGAACTTCAGGCTGTGCGCCGCGCCGGGCGTTCCGGGATAGATCAGCACGGCCGCGACGGCGGCGACGGCCAGGACGATGGCCGCCATGACCCCGAGCCCTATGCGTCCGACAGTCTTAGGTCCGCGCGTCGTCATCACGTCCTCCCGACGTTTCTACAAACCGTTGAGATGGGCAGCCATGAACCTGGGGTCGGCTGAACTGGCCTTGACGCCGTCGCCATTGACCTCGGCGGCGAGCCGCGAGGTCAGCCGGCATTTCACCGAACCGACGGCCAGAGAGCTTTTCAAACCAGCAAGGCGCCGCCGTCCACGGCAAGCGTCTGACCGGTGACATAGCTGTTCAGCATCAAATAGACATAGGTCGTGGCGGCCTCGGTCGGCGTCGCACCGCGTGGCAAGGGCAACCCCGCCACCCACGCCCGCAACGTTTCCTCCGGCGCTTGCTTTACAATCTCGGTGAGAACCATGCCTGGGCTGACAGCGTTGACCCGCACCGGAGCGAGGTCGATGGCGAGACCGCGAGCGAGGTATTCGACCGATCCTCCGATGGCGGTGGCAAGCGGAGCGCCTTTCCTCGGGCGATGCGCCATCAAGCCGCTCGTCAAGGTGATCGACCCGTTCGGGGCAATCGTACGGCTCCCGTACTTGGCGGCCGCGAGTACGCCCCAGAAGCGGATTTCGAGGCCATCGCGCGCGGCGGGGAGATCGAGATCCTTGGTGGCCACGAATCTCGCGCCACCCCAATCGCCTGCCGTGATGGCAAGGTGATCGAACGCGCCGAGGTTCTCGAAGAAGCCGGACACGCTGGCTTCGTCTCGCAGATCGACGGCGCCGCCCGTTGCTCCCGGCAGACGCTCGACGGCCGCGGCGACTTTTGCCGCATTTCTGGACGCGATCACCACCTCCGCGCCTATTTCCCTTGAGAGCGCGGCGACCGCAAAACCGATGCCTGAAGCGCCCCCGATCACGATGACGCGTTTCCCGTCCAGCGACATCGCCGCACCGTTCATTGTTCATCCCCTTCAGAATTGACGACGGTTATTACGATCGCCGAATCCACCGCCGGCGTGGTGGCGGCAGGCCTGGCGACAAGTCGTCCCCCTGTACTTGGCCTCACTCGAACACCTTTCGCGTCGCGGCGGCCGCCGCCTGGCCATGGGCGGCGTCATGGATCGCCTGGTTCTTGGCCAGGTGGGCGAACATCTGGATGCCGAACCCGCCGTCAAGGTCATCGGTGATCCGCCGTTTCCACGGCCGCCGGATGATCTGGGTGGTCAGGCGGCGGGTGACCCGGGGCTGGCTCACGATGTGGTCGGCCAGCGCCCAGGCGCGGCCCAGCAGCCGGTCGCGCGGCAGCACCTCGTTGACCATGCCCCACTCCAGGGCCAGCTTGGCGTCGATCCTTTGCCCTGTCAGCAGAGCATAGGCGGCCCGCTTTACGCCAAGCAGTTCCTGAAAACAGCTGTGGATGCCGTCGCCCGGAACCGAGCCCATATTGAAGTGCGGGTCGAAGATGATCGCTTCCTCGGCGCATAGCGTCAGATCGCACATCAGGCAGATTTCAGAGTGGGAAGCGTGGCCGTTGATCACTCCGATCGTCGGGATTTCCAGGTCGTTGATCAGTGAGCTGACGTTTATCCGTCCATCCTTGTAGGCGTATTCATAGGCCCAGTGCTGCAGGTTCTCCTGCTCCAGCGCGAAGCCGTCGGGGTCGAGAGCGGCCAGGAAATGCTCGCCCGAACCGGTGAGGATTAGCAGCTCGTTCTCGGGATCCGCGCCGATCGTCTTGAAGAGCTGGCCGAGCGCCCGGTGGTTCTCGACGCTGAGCTGGATGGAGCCGCCCAACGTATGCGCCTGAGCCAGCAGAACGCCGTCCGCGCGCCGCTCCAGCTTGAAGTGGTCCTTGAAGCGCTCCTGATAGTCCTCAAACTTCGGCGCCGGCACGAATGGGCTGAGCGACATGGCCTTCTCTCCCTTGCTATGTTTGTCTTTGGCGTCCGATCTGGACTAGGCGCGGTCGATGTCGGTGAAGCAGCTCCAGTCCTTGTCCCGCCATCCGCGCGCGATCGCGCCGTCCAGCTTGGCGCGCAGCGCCTCGGCGCTCGACAGCCTAAGGTTCACCGCGTGGGCGGCGTCGATCATCAGCCGGACGTCCTTCAGGCCGCCAGCCGCCGTGAAGCCGACGGTGTCGAAGTCGCGCTCGCCGATTTTCGTAATATACTCCCGCGTCGCGGGGCTGGCGAAGAAGCTGGACAGCAATTGCGGGACGAGGGTTGGGGGAAGGTCCGCCTTCTCCGCCCAAGCCAGGGACTGGCCGATCAAATCCATGCCCGAAGCGCCGAGGAAATTGGCGATCAACTTGGCGATGGACGCCTGGCTGTGGAGCGCGCCGACGACCAGCATCATAGGAGCGTAGGTGGTGATCACCGTGCGCACGGTCTCGATCGCGTCGGCGTCGCCAGCGACGAAGGTCACGAGCTGCGCCGCCTCGGCGGCTGGAACCCGGCCAAGGACCGGGCCGGCGAGATAGCGTGCGCCCGCCGCCGCGTGCAGGCCGGCGAGTTCGTCCGACAGGCCTGGTGAGACCGTGCTCGTGCCCACATGGATCGCGCCCGGGCGCAGGCCGCCAAGGACGCCATCCGCGTCGGATACAACCTCCCTCAGGGACGCGTCGTCTGCCAGACTGGAGATGACGATATCCACGCCCCGGACGGCGGCCGCCGGGGAGTCGGCAACGGTTGCGCCGGCCGCGAGCAACGGCCCGGCTTTCTCCGCCGACCGGTTCCAGACCACCAACGGATAGCCGGCCCGCTGGAGGTTCACGGCCATGGCGAGACCCATCTTGCCCAGGCCGAGAAAGGCGACGGACGGCTTGTCGGATGATGGCGTGGTCATTTGAGTGCAACCCTATTTGAGTTCAAAATATTCGAGCGTGCCTCGGCCGGGCGCAGAGGATTGGCCCGGCAGGCTCAAGGTTATCGGGCTTTCGAAGCGCGTGTACCAAGGCTTCATGGACATGAGCGAAGCCGCCGCACGCAAGGCGATCGGTGCATCCGCCAGGAGGTTCGCGGATGTCAGAACGTGATCCGAGATCTTGAACTCGGCCCGGCCGCCGTCGGCCGCGGCAAAGGCGATTGAGGAGCCAATTGGGCGTTCGTGGTGCGGGTCTGGATGGCGCACGGGCTCGCCCTCGATCGTCGATACGTCCGAGCCGAAGGCGTCGACCTCGACGTGGGTGTCGTCGCCGACGAAAAAGAGCGGGACCGTTGTGCCGCCGACGGCGGACTTGCCGTGGATCACCGAGGCGATGATCGTGTGGTCGCCGCTGCGGCCACGGCCCCACCACCAATTATCGAACAGCTTGACCGGCGAGACATTGCCCCAGTTGTGGTCGTGATAGCCGCTGCCGGTGACCTGCCGGGTCACCCCGTCGGCGGTCAGCGTGCCGGTGATCGCGCCCTCTGGCACGGCGACGAGCCAGGCGAAATACTGTTTGCCGGCCTCGATGTAGCCGGTCGCTGGACGGTAGGAGGCGACCCGGCGGCGCAGCGTCAGATCGCAGCCAACCCCGCCGGTCTCGGCCGGGTCGACGTGGATGGAATAGGTGTCGAGGTCGCCCTTGAACTCGTGCGGGCCAATCTTGATGTCTGCGTGATCGCTCGCGAATGATCCCGGCTCATCGAACGTCCGCATGATTCGCCGGGTCGGCTTGCCTGGCGTCGTCAATTCAACGCTGACCGCCCGTTTGTGCGACCCATAGAACCAATTGTCGCCGAACCACACGACCACGACGGTTCCATCATCCAGCAGGCCGTCGAAATACCACCACTCGAAGGTGTCCGCCGACGGCGTCGTCCGCCGGCCATCTTCTCGGACCGCGATCTGTTGACCGATGCCGAGGGCCGCGAAGTCGGCTGGCGTTGTGGCCAGATGGAGCTTTTGATCGCCGGACGGCGCCGCGGCCTCGGCGCACGAAGCCAGACCCACGGCGATCACGCCAACCGCGACGCCCATCCACTGAACCCAGCGCGACCTTACCATCAATCATCTCCGTGCATAATGCACGGTACCTATAGCGCGCCAACCTTGCGTCTGACAAGGATATTCGTGCATAAAGCACGGATGAGTGATTGGTCAGACGAACTCCACGCCGTTCTCCTGCAGCTCAATGGCTACATGAACCGGCCCGACCTCGATCAGGCGTTCCTGGCGCGCGCCGGCGTGAAGCTGGATCGGGCGCTGTTTCCCTTGCTGACGAGGATC